>CDYX01028341.1_pt1 | contig 40774 bp, 38 predicted proteins | sample 554871 | NCBI WGS metagenome assembly CDYX01 (sample SAMEA3182061, study PRJEB8094) | gut metagenome | biome: human; feature: gut; material: Stool; isolation source: human stools | place: Canada | collected 2013-01-14 | reverse complement strand
AGTGGGGGAAAATCCGGCGATAACTTCAAAGGGTTACCTATCACTATAGGCGGAGACGCTGCTGTACTGCGCGCTCATCGGCTACATCCACTACGAGGCCCCGGTGGAGGAACAGAATTTCTCCACCCTCATTGAAATGATCAACAGCATGGAGGTCCGGGAGGATGATGAGGAGTTCAAAAACGCCGTGGACCTGATGTTCGATGAGCTGAAAGAGCGGGAACCCAACCACTTCGCGGTGCGGCAATATGCCAAATATAAATTGGCCGCGGGCAAAACCGCTAAGAGCATATTGGTGAGCTGCGGTGCCCGGCTGGCCGTGTTCGACATTGCCGAGCTGCGGGAGGTCACGTCCTACGACGAGTTGGAGCTGGACACCCTGGGCGACCGCCGGACGGCGCTGTTCCTCATTATGAGCGATACCGATGACAGCTTTAACTTCCTGATCTCCATGTGCTACACCCAGCTGTTCAATCTCTTGTGCGAGAAAGCCGACGATGTGTACGGCGGGCGGCTGCCGGTCCATGTGCGCTGCCTCATCGACGAGTGCGCCAACATTGGCCAGATCCCCAAGCTGGAAAAGCTGGTGGCCACCATCCGAAGCAGGGAAATCTCCGCCTGCCTGGTCTTGCAGGCACAGAGCCAGCTCAAGGCCATCTACAAGGACAACGCCGATACCATCATCGGCAATATGGATTCCTCCATCTTCCTGGGCGGCAAGGAGCCGACCACGCTCAAGGAGCTGGAGGCCGTGCTGGGCAAGGAAACCATTGACACCTACAACACCGGCGAGAGCCGTGGGCGGGAGACTTCCCACTCGCTCAACTATCAAAAATTGGGGAAGGCGCTGATGAGCCAGGATGAGCTGGCCGTCATGGACGGCGGCAAGTGCATCCTCCAACTGCGCGGGGTGCGGCCTTTCCTGTCGGACAAGTACGACATCACCCAGCACCCCAACTACAAGTACACCGCTGACGCCGACCCGAAGAACGCCTTTGACATCGAAGGCTACCTCAAGGCCCGGCTGAAGCTCAAACCCAACCAGGTCTGCGACGTGTATGAGATCGACGCCGCAGCTGGCGAATGATGTTCCGCTTTAGAAGGGAGTGATCGTATCTATCCGCCACAACCGCCCCGAAGGGGCCATCGGCGTACAAAGCGGACGATCTCTATCAAAAATAATGAAAAAAGGAGGAAGGCCGGAGTCAGCCAGCCCGGATACCGGGCGGCGGATTGTCCGGCTTTTGTATGCCTATGAACCATGACTAAAAACCAATTCAAAACAGATTCCGGCCAACTTTATTTATGGAATTTTTCAATCAGGCAATCACCGTTCTCCAGACCCTCGTTATCGCCCTCGGTGCCGGTCTCGGCGTGTGGGGTGTCATCAACCTGCTGGAAGGTTATGGCAACGACAACCCCGGCGCGAAATCGCAGGGAATGAAACAGCTGATGGCTGGCGCGGGCGTCGCCATCGTCGGCATGGTGCTGGTGCCCCTGCTGTCCGGCCTGTTCACCGTCTGATCGCACCCCGCTGAAATCCTCGCCCCCTCCCGCGCTCAGCGGGAGGGGCTGAAAGGAGGTTTGACACCGGATGGATTTCTTATTGGATGCCCTTACCAACTGGCTGAAAGAGATGCTGGTGGGCGGTATCATGGGAAACTTATCGGGGATGTTCGACAGCGTGAACCAACAGGTCGCGGACATCGCCACGCAGGTGGGCCAGACCCCGCAGGGGTGGAACGGCAGCATTTTCAGTATGATTCAGAACCTCTCCAACTCCATCATGGTGCCGATTGCAGGCGTGATCCTGGCCATCGTGATGACGCTGGAGCTGATCCAGATGATTACCGACCGCAACAACCTGCATGACGTGGACACTTGGATGATCTTCAAATGGGTGTTCAAGTCCGCCGCCGCGATTTTGCTCGTCACCAACACCTGGAACCTCGTCATGGCCGTGTTCGATATGGCCCAAAGCGTGGTGGCCCAGGCGTCCGGCATCATCGGTTCGGACGCTTCCATCGACATCTCCGCTGTTATGACCGATATGGAGTCCCGACTGATGGATATGGACCTGGGGCCGTTGTTCGGCCTGTGGTTCCAGTCGCTCTTTATCGGCATTACCATGTGGGCGCTGTATATCTGCATTTTCATCGTGATTTATGGCCGTATGATCGAAATTTACCTTGTCACGTCGGTGGCCCCCATCCCAATGGCGACCATGATGGGCAAGGAATGGGGCGGCATGGGCCAGAACTACTTGCGCAGCCTGCTGGCCCTGGGCTTCCAGGCGTTTTTGATTATCGTCTGTGTGGCGATCTACGCCGTACTGGTGCAGAACATCGCCACCGAGGAGGACATCATCATGGCGATTTGGAGCTGCGTGGGCTATACCGTGCTGCTGTGCTTCACACTGTTCAAAACTGGCAGTCTCGCGAAAGCAGTGTTTCAGGCGCACTGAGCCAGGAAGGAGGAAACGCAAAATGGCTTATGTACCCGTACCCAAAGACCTGACGAAAGTCAAAACCAAGGTCGCATTCAACTTAACCAAAAGGCAGCTTGTCTGCTTCGGCTGCGGGGCGCTCATCGGCGTGCCGCTTTTCTTTTTGCTCCGGGGGCCTGCTGGCAACAGCGTGGCGGCCATGTGCATGATGCTCGTCATGCTGCCCTTCTTCATGCTGGCGATGTATGAAAAACACGGCCAGCCCCTGGAAAAGATCATCGGCAACATCCTCAAGGTGGCCGTCATCCGGCCCAAGCAGCGCCCCTACCGCACCAACAACTTCTATGCCGTGTTGGAGCGGCAGGCAAATCTCGACAAGGAGGTGTATGACATTGTTCGCGGCAAAGACAAAGCGGCAGGCCGAACCGGCAGAGCCGCAGACCAAACCCCGGCGTAAGCTGACCCGCGCCGAACGCAAACAGATCGAGGCAGCGATTGCCCGCGCCAACCGCACGGACAAAAAAGAGCTGTCCGCCCAGGACAGCATCCCCTATGAGCGGATGTGGCCGGACGGCATCTGCAAGGTGGCGGATGGCCGCTACACCAAGACCATCCAGTTCCAGGACATCAACTACCAGCTCAGCCAGAACGAGGACAAGACCGCCATCTTTGAAGGCTGGTGCGATTTTCTCAACTATTTTGACAGCTCCATCCGCTTCCAGCTGTCCTTTTTGAACCTGGCGGCGTCCCAGGAGACCTTCGCCAACAGTATCACCATCCCGGCCCAGGGGGATGATTTTGACCCCATCCGGGTGGAGTACACGCAGATGCTGCAAAATCAGCTGGCGCGGGGCAACAACGGCCTCATCAAGACCAAGTACCTGACCTTTTCCATCGAGGCCGACAGCATCCGCTCCGCCAAGCCCCGTCTGGAGCGCATCGAGACCGATGTGCTGAACAACTTTAAGCGGCTGGGCGTGGCCGCCGAGGTCCTGGACGGCAAAGCCCGGCTGGCCCAGCTCCACGCCATCTTCCACATGGACGAGCAGGCGCCGTTCCAGTTCGAGTGGGACTGGCTGGCCCCCAGCGGCCTTTCCACCAAAGACTTTATCGCCCCGTCCGGCTTCGAGTTCCGTACCGGCAAGCAGTTCCGCATGGGAAAGAAGTACGGGGCTGTCAGCTTCGTGCAGATTCTGGCCCCGGAACTGAATGACCGTATGCTGGCGGACTTTCTCGATATGGAAAGTTCCCTCATCGTCAATCTGCACATCCAGTCGGTGGACCAGGTGAAGGCCATCAAGACGGTGAAGCGCAAGATCACCGACCTGGACCGCAGCAAGATCGAGGAACAGAAAAAGGCCGTTCGCGCCGGGTATGACATGGACATCATCCCCTCTGACCTTGCCACCTACGGGGCCGAGGCCAAGAAGCTGTTGCAGGACCTGCAAAGCCGCAACGAGCGGATGTTCCTGGTGACGTTCCTGGTGCTGAACACGGCGGACAATCCCCGCCAGCTGGGCAACAACATCTTCCAGGCCAGTTCCATCGCACAGAAGTACAACTGCCAGCTGACCCGGCTGGATTTCCAGCAGGAGGAAGGCTTGATGTCCTCTCTGCCGCTGGGGCTGAACCAGGTGGAAATTCAGCGGGGGCTGACTACCAGCTCCACCGCCATCTTCGTGCCGTTCACGACCCAGGAGCTTTTTCAGAACGGCAAGGAGGCGCTGTACTACGGCATCAACGCCCTGTCCAACAACCTCATCATGGTGGACCGCAAGCTGCTGAAAAACCCCAACGGCCTGATTTTGGGCACACCGGGCAGCGGCAAGTCGTTCAGCGCCAAGCGCGAGATCGCCAACTGCTTCCTGCTGACTTCGGATGATGTCATCATCTGCGACCCGGAGGCCGAGTATGCGCCGCTGGTGGAGCGCCTGCACGGGCAGGTCATCAAAATCTCACCCACCTCCACCAACTATATCAACCCGATGGACCTGAACCTGGACTATTCGGACGATGAAAGCCCGCTGTCGCTGAAATCCGACTTCATCCTGTCGCTGTGCGAGCTGATCGTGGGTGGCAAGGACGGGTTGCAGCCGGTGCAGAAAACCATCATCGACCGCTGTGTGCGGCTGGTCTATCAGGACTACCTCAATGACCCGCGCCCGGAGAATATGCCCATTCTGGAGGATCTGTACGACCTGCTGCGGGCGCAGGACGAGAAAGAGGCGCAGTACATCGCCACGGCGCTGGAAATCTACGTCACCGGCTCCCTCAACGTGTTCAACCACCGCAGCAATGTGGACATCAACAACCGCATTGTTTGCTATGACATCAAGGAGCTGGGCAAGCAGCTGAAAAAGATCGGGATGCTGGTGGTGCAGGACCAGGTGTGGAACCGCGTCACCATCAACCGGGCGGCCCGTAAGTCCACCCGCTACTACATCGACGAGATGCACCTGCTGCTCAAAGAGGAACAGACCGCCGCCTATACGGTGGAGATTTGGAAGCGGTTCAGAAAGTGGGGCGGCATCCCGACCGGGATCACCCAGAACGTGAAGGACCTGCTTTCTTCCCGCGAGGTGGAGAACATCTTTGAAAACTCCGACTTCGTGTATATGCTCAACCAGGCGGGCGGCGACCGGCAGATTTTGGCCCGGCAGCTGGGCATTTCCCCGCACCAGCTGTCCTATGTGACCCACTCCGGCGAGGGCGAGGGGCTGCTGTTCTACGGCTCCACGATTCTGCCCTTTGTGGATCACTTCCCGAAAAACACCGAACTGTATCGCATTATGACGACCAAACCCCAGGAAATGAAGGAGGCTGATAGACGATGAAACCCGAAATTCTGCATAACGACCACATGATGTTTCTGGACCGGGCGCTGGAAACCCAGCGCACCGCGCTCCTGACGGCGATGGCGGACGCCGTTTCCGAGTGCCGCACGGCGGCGGATCAGGCCGCTGAACTGACCGAGACCGGCGAGACCGGCCTGCTGCGGCTGGTGGAGATTCTGTGCGCCGCCAAGGTCCAGCGCGGGCAGGCCGGTGAGACTGTGCTGGAGGGCACCGAGGTCCAGATTTTGGCCGACGTAGTGGCCCAGCTCTACGCCTGCCTGACCGAGTGCCGCTTCGTGGGTCCGCTGGGGCTGGCGGCCTATGCGGAGCTTTCCAGCATGGCGGCCTCCCTCATGCTGGGGGAATGGTTTGATTAAGGAACCGCGCCTGCGCTTCACGGAGGAAGAACGGGCGGACCCGGCGCTGGAAAAGCCCATCCGCAAGGCGGAGAAGGCCGCCGTCAAAGCGGACAAGGCGCAGGCAAAAATCCCGAAAAAGCAGGTCAAACGGGCCGAGGTGGACCCCAAGACCGGCAAGGTCACGACCAAGCTGGTGCTGGAGGATAAGCCCCGGCCGCCCTCCAAACTGTCCCATACAGTGCGGGACGCGCCGGGCAACGCAGTGGCGGGCAAGCTCCACCAGGAGATCCGCAAGACCGAGGACGGTAACGTGGGCGTGGAAAGCGCCCACAAGTCTGAGGAAGCCGTAGAGACCGGCGTGCATCTGGCGAGGGAGGGCTACCGCAGCCACAAACTGAAACCTTACCGCAAGGCCGCCCAGGCCGAGCGGAAGCTGGAAAAGGCCAACATCGAGGCGCTGTTCCAGAAGTCTGTCTATGAAAACCCTGCGGCAGCCAGCAACCCGCTGTCCCGCTGGCAGCAGAAACAGCAGATCAAGAAGCAGTACGCCGCCGCCAAACGGGCCGCACAGTCCGGCGGGAGCGCCGCCGGTGCCGCCCAAAAGACCGGCAAAGCGGCCAAGACGGTCAAGGAGAAAGCCCAGCAGGCCGGGGCCTATGTGATGCGCCATAAAAAGGGCTTTGGCATCGCCCTGGGCCTATTTTTAATCGTCTGCTTGCTGCTCAACACCATGTCCTCCTGCTCCATGATGGCGCAGAGCATCGGTTCGATGATCTCCGGCACCACCTACCCATCGGATGACCCGGAGCTGGTGGCGGTGGAGGCCAACTACGCCGCCAAGGAGGCCGCGCTGCAAGCCGAGATCGACAACATCGAGAGCAGCCACCCCGGCTATGACGAGTACCGCTATGACCTGGATATGATCGGCCACGACCCCCACGAGCTGGCGGCCTACCTGTCCGCTGTGCTGCAAGGCTACACGCGGGCAAGCGCCCAGGCGGAGCTGGAACGCATTTTCGCGGCCCAATACCAGCTGACGCTGACCGAGGAAGTGGAGGTGCGCTACCGCACCGAGACCCGGACAGACAGCGAGGGCAACGAGTATGACGTGGAAGTGCCCTACAACTACTACATCTTAAATGTGACCCTCACCAGCAAGCCCATCTCCTCCGTGGCGTTGGAGCTGCTGACGCCGGATCAGCTGGAAATGTACCAGGTGTACCGGCAGACGCTGGGCAACAAGCCCCTGATCTTCGGCGGCGGGTCCGCCGACACCAGCGATTCCGAGAGTTTGGCCGGTGTGGAGTTTGTCAACGGCACCCGGCCCGGCAATCAGGCGGTGGTGGACATCGCCAAAAGCCAGGTGGGCAACGTGGGCGGCCAGCCCTATTGGAGCTGGTACGGCTTTAATTCCCGCGTGGAGTGGTGCGCTTGCTTCGTGTCCTGGTGTTACGGCCAGATGGGCCTTTCCGAGCCGCGCTTTGCCGCCTGCCAGTCCCAAGGCATCCCCTGGTTCCAGTCGCATGGACAATGGGGCGGGCGGGATTACGCCAATATCGCCCCCGGTGACGCCATCTTCTTCGATTGGGACCTGGATGGCAGCGCCGACCATGTGGGCATCGTTGTCGGCACCGATGGCAGCCGGGTCTACACCGTGGAGGGCAATTCCGGCGACGCCTGCAAAATCAAGAGTTATTCCCTGACCTACGAGTGCATCAAGGGCTACGGCTTGATGAATTGGTGATTTTTTGCGGAGGTATAAAAACTGAATATTGTATCCTTTGGGGGCGGCACGAACAGTGCCGCTCTTTTAGTTGGGCTTCATCAGCACGGGATTCCCGTTGACCTTATCACCTTTGCGGATACCGGGGCGGAACATCCCCACACCTATCAGTTCCTTGAAACTATGAACGAATGGCTTCGCGCCCACGGTATGCCGCCCATCACGGTGGTGGAAAAGATGGACCGCAACGGCAACCGCCTGACATTGGAAACAGAGTGTCTGCGATCCGGCACGCTTCCCTCCATTGCTTACGGGTTTAAGCGGTGTTCTCAGAAGCACAAGGTCGGGCCGCAGGAAAAGTTCTGTAACCACCACCCCCTGTGCCGCGCTGTGTGGCAGGCCGGGAACCGGGTCACACGGTTTATCGGCTACGATGCCGGGGAGCGGAAACGGTATGAGCATTCCAGAAAATTCAATGAAGCGGACAAAAAATATGAGAACCGCTACCCGCTGATCGAGGATTGGCACTGGGCGCGGGACGATTGTATTCGGGCGATCCAGGAGGCGGGTCTGCCTCTGCCCGGCAAATCGTCCTGCTTCTTCTGTCCCAGCATGAAGCGAGAGGAAATCGAAGCCCTGAAACGGCAGCACCCCGACCTGTACCGGCGGGCGCTTGCCATCGAAGAAAACGCGATGCCCCATCTCAAAACCGTCAAAGGTTTGGGGCGCAACTACGCTTGGAAAGAGCGATATGGAATGGAGTGATTTGACTATGGCTAAAAACAAAATCGAGCGCATCGACCAGGAGATCGCCAAAACTCGCGAGAAGATCGCGGAACAGCAGGAAAAGCTGAAAGACCTGGAAGCGCAGAAAACCGAGGCGGAGAACCTGGAGATCGTCCAGATGGTGCGCGCCCTGCGCATGACCCCGGCCCAGCTGTCCGCCATGCTGTCCGGCGGCATGGTGCCCGGCCGGGCGGCGGGTCCCGCTGATTCTGAACAGGAGGAAATGACCCATGAAGAATAAGAAGATTTTCAGAACCTTTGCCGCCCTTTGCACCTGCCTGATGCTGATGGGCGGCTTCTCTGTGACCGCCTTTGCCCAGGGCACTGACCCTGCGCCCACGGCCACACCGGCGGCGGACGCCACCAACGACAGCAACGTGGTGGTGGAGGAAACCGAGGACAGCCCCGCCCTGACCCCGGAGGGCAACGCCGCCCTGGTGGATGACTTTGGCGGCAACAAGCAGCTCATCACCGTCACCACCAAGGCGGGTAACTATTTTTACATCCTCATTGACCGCGCCAACGAGGACAAGGAGACCGCCGTCCACTTCTTGAACCAGGTGGACGAGGCCGACCTGGAGGCGCTGATGGAGGACGGCGAGACGGCGGAGGAAACGCCCGCCGTCTGCAACTGCACGGAAAAGTGCGCCGCCGGTGCGGTGAATACGGCCTGCCCGGTGTGCGCCGTGAATATGGCAGAGTGTACGGGCCAGGAGCCGGAACCCACCCCTGACCCGGAAACAGAGCCGGAGCCGGAACAGGAACCGGCAGGGCTGAACCCGGCAATGCTGCTGGTGGTGCTGGCTGTGCTGGGCGGCATTGGTGCGCTGGTCTACTTCAAATTCATCAAGCAGAAGCCCAAGACCAAGGGCAGCGACAACCTGGATGATTACGACTACGGCGAGGACGATACCGAACAGGAGGACGAGGACCCCTGGGAGACCGAGGAATCCGACGAACCGGAGGACGCCGACAGGGGCGGCGATGAGGAAAGCGAGAACCCGGCCAAATGACCCGGTTCACCGACAGCCCTTTTGAACCCATGATGACGCGCAGGCCGGAGGGCGGGAAGGCAGCTTCCCGTCCTCCCTCTTTATCTCCCGGCCACCCCTGTTATGGCTGCGGAAACTACCGCCCCGGCCAGCCCTGCGTGGGCTTCTGCCACAAAGAGCTGACTGCCTGGCTGCGTGAAAGGAGAAAAGCAGAATGAATTATTTTGTCCAATTTCTCATTGTGTTCGACCTGATCTGCTTCGGCGTCTACTTTGGCGGCGACATCGTTTGCACGGCGCTTGCCAAGGTGCGCAAAAAACCGGGCCAGAAAGATCCCTATGAATTTGAAGTGGAGGACGAACCCGCTGAGCCGCCTCTGTCCATTGACGCTATCCGCCACCTGTTCCGCGGCGAGGTCCACGATTTTGTCTGCAACAAACTTCTGCCCAGTGGGCAGGAAACCCTTTCCGCCCTGACCGAGCCGGAGCAGACAGCGGCCCGGTTCCTGTTCTGCGCCTTGATCGGCTATCTCAAAGAGGAAGCCCCGATGGATGAGCAGAGCTTCCCGATGGTGATGGAGATGCTGAACTATGCCGAGGGCGCGAAAGAGGACGGCGACAAGGACGTGATCGACATTCTGATGGAGGAAACCGCCGCCCGGACACATCTGCGCGAGGAATATTTCAGCGATTACCGCCGTTACCAGCTCATGCAGGTGGATAAGACGCGGGTGCTGCTGGCCTGCCGTGTCATCATCAACGACCTGCTGGGAAAGCTGTACCGCTATGATTACAACGTCGGTTATGACTGCCTTCTGGACGATGGCAACAGCGTTTCCAGAAAACTGAAAAAATCCAACGAAGAAATGGAGGTAGAGGAAGATGCGCCTTGTGATCGCTGAAAAGCCCTCGGTGGCCCAATCCCTGGCCGCCGTGCTGGGGGCCACTTCCCGCAAAGACGGCTACCTGGAGGGCGGCGGCTGGCTGGTGAGCTGGTGCCTGGGGCACCTGGCCGGGCTGGCGGACGCCGCCACCTACAACCCCGACTACGCCAAGTGGCGCTATGATGACCTGCCCATTTTGCCGGAGTCCTGGCGCTTCACCATCGCCAAAGACAAGCGGGATCAGTTCGATGTGCTGCGCACCCTGCTGCGGCGGGAGGACGTGACCGAGGTAGTCAACGCCTGCGACGCCGGGCGCGAGGGCGAGCTGATTTTCCGCACGGTCTACTGCCTGGCGGGCTGTACCAAACCCATGAAACGGCTGTGGATCAGCAGCATGGAGGATTCCGCCATCCGGGAGGGCTTTGCCAACCTGCGCCCCGGCGCGGACTATGACGGACTGCACCAGGCGGCCCTCTGCCGGGCCAAGGCCGACTGGCTGGTGGGTATCAACGCCACCCGGCTGTTTTCGGTGCTGTACCACCGCACCCTCAATATCGGGCGGGTCATGTCCCCGACGCTGGCCCTCATTGTTCAGCGGGAGGCCGAGATCGACGCCTTCAAGCCGGTGCCGTTCTACACCGTGGCGCTGGACCTGCCCGGCTTCTCTGCCGCCAGCGCCCGCATGGACAAGAAAGTCGATGCCGAACAGTTGAAAAGCGCCTGCCAGGGCGGTACGGCCACGGTCAAACAGGTGGAGCGCAGGGACAAATCCGAGAAGCCACCCGCCCTCTATGACCTCACCACCCTCCAGCGTGATGCCAACCGCCTGCTGGGGTATACGGCCCAGCAGACACTGGACTATCTGCAAAACCTCTATGAAAAGAAGCTCTGCACCTATCCCCGGACGGACAGCCGCTACCTGACCTCCGACATGGCCGAGGGCCTGCCGGTGCTGGTGAATTTGGTCGCCAACGCCATGCCGTTCCGCAAGGGCATCGCCATTTCCTGCGATGCGGCGGCGGTCATCAACGACAAGAAAGTGACCGACCACCATGCGGTGATCCCCACCCGGAACATCCGCGAGGCGGATCTGTCCGCTCTGCCGGTGGGTGAACGGGCCATTCTGGAGCTGGTGGCGCTGCGGCTGCTGTGCGCGGTGGCCCCGCCCTATAACTTTGCAGAAACCGCCGTTGTTGTGGACTGCGCTGGTGCGGAGTTTACCGCCAAAGGCCGCACAGTGAAGCAGCCCGGCTGGCGGGCACTGGACGCCGCCTACCGCGCCAGCATGAAAAATGCGGAGCCGGACAAAGAGGCCGAGGACAAGGCCCTGCCAGAACTGACCGAGGGCCAGGAGCTGCCGGTCACGGGGGCCGCCGTCAAGGAGGGTAAGACCACCCCGCCCAAACACTTCACCGAGGACACGCTGCTTTCTGCGATGGAAACTGCCGGGAAGGACGATATGCCGGAGGATGCCGAGCGCAAAGGTCTCGGCACCCCCGCCACCCGTGCCGGGATTTTGGAGAAGCTGGTGTCCACCGGCTTTCTGGAACGGAAAAAGAGTAAGAAAACCGTGCAGCTTTTGCCGTCCCACGACGCCATTTCCCTGATTACCGTCCTGCCGGAGCAGCTGCAATCCCCGCTACTGACTGCCGAATGGGAGTACCGGCTGGGCGAGATCGAGCGCGGCGAGCTGGCCCCGGAGGACTTCATGGCCGAGATCACCGCCATGCTGAAGGAGCTGGTGGGAACCTATCAGGTCATCAAGGGCAGCGAGTACCTGTTCACCCCGCCCCGCGAGGTGGTGGGCAAATGCCCCCGCTGCGGCGGTGAAATTGCAGAAATGCAAAAAGGCTTCTTCTGTCAGGACAAATCTTGCAATTTTGCAATCTGGAAGAATAACAACTGGTGGGCAGCGAAGCGCAAGCAGCCCACCAAGGCCATTGTGGCGGCGCTGCTGAAAGATGGCCGCGCCCATGTGGCGGGGCTGTACTCCGAGAAAAGCGGCAAGACCTACGACGCCACCGTGGTGCTGGAGGATACCGGCCAGTACGTCAACTTCAAGCTGGACTTTGACCGGCAGAAAGGCGGCGGCAAATGAAACTGAGTTTGTATGAACAGGAAACGATTATCCTCTACAACCAGGCCGAGGCCACCGCCGAGGTCTATTCCCACGACCCGCGCCTGCTGGAAAAGCTGCGGCGGCTGGCGGAAAAATACCCGGACCAGATCGTGAAAAAGGACCGTCAGACCTTTACGGTGCCCAAACGCTGCGTGTCGGTGCGGGAGCCGTACAGCGCCGAGCGCCGCAAGGCCGCCAGCGAACGGGCCAAGGCTGCTGGGTACAAACCGCCCGTCCCGAAAGCGGGCGGCAAGTAAGCATGGGCGAGAGCGTCTTTGAAGTCGTAAAACAGTCCGTCACCGCCAGAGAGGCGGCGGAGCTTTACGGCATCGCGGTGGGGCGCGGCGGCATGGCCTGCTGCCCCTTCCACGATGACCGCCACCCCAGCATGAAGGTGGACGCCCGTTTCCACTGTTTTGGCTGCGGAGCAGACGGCGATGTGATCGACTTCACCGCCCGGCTCTATGACCTGTCCCCCAAGGAGGCCGCCGAAAAGCTGGCCCAGGATTTTGGCCTTTCCTATGACAGCAAGGCCCCGCCCCGGCGAAGTTATGTCCGGCAAAAATCCGAGGCGCAGGCGCGGAAAGAAAAACGGGAACACGGCTGGCGTGTCCTGACCGACTACTATCACTTGCTCCGAAAATGGGAGGCCGACTATTCCCCCAAGACGCCGGACGAGGACCCGCACCCGCGCTTTTTGGAGGCCGTCCAGAAAAAAGACTACATGGGCTATCTGCTGGACACCTTTCTCGACAGCAGTACCGAGGAACAGGACCAGTGGATCGCAGAACATACCGCTGAAATTTCGGCCATAGAAGGGAGAGTGAAAATCATGGCTGACAAACCCACCAACCGGGAACGGTTGCAGCAAATCACGGCGGGCATCGAGCAGGGTATCAAAGAGCTGTTCGAGAGCGAAAAGTATATGCGTTACTTGTCTGTGATGTCCCGGTTCCACCGCTACTCCGTCAACAACGCTATGCTCATCTATATGCAGAAGCCGGACGCCACGCTGGTGGCCGGATACAACAAGTGGAAAAATCAGTTTGAGCGCCATGTGAAGCGCGGTGAGCATGGCATTACCATCATCGCGCCCACACCGTTCAAGAAAAAGATCGAGGAACAGAAACTGGACCCGGACACCAAAGCCCCCATGCTGGATGCAGAGGGCAAAGTTATCATGGAGGAACGGGAAGTTGAGATCCCCATGTTCCGCCCGGTCAAGGTATTCGATGTGAGCCAGACGGATGGCAAGCCCTTGCCGGAGCTGGCATCCTCTCTGTCCGGGAATGTCCAGAACTACGAGGCTTTCATGGAGGCCCTGCGCCGGTCCGCGCCGGTGCCGCTCTCCGTGGAGCCGATGGCAGAGAATATGGACGGGTATTTTTCGCCGGACCGGCAGCGCATCGCCATCCGGGCAGGCATGAGCGAGGTGCAGACCGTTTCCGCTGCCGTCCATGAGATCGCCCACAGTAAACTGCACAACTACGCCAAGGCCCAGGAGGAAGCGGCCAGGGCCGGTGACAAGGAGCCGCCCAAGAAGAAAGACCGCAACACCGAGGAGGTGGAGGCCGAGAGCATTTCCTACGCGGTTTGCCAGTATTACGGTATCCAGACCGGCGAGAACAGCTTCGGCTACATCGCCAACTGGAGCCAGGGTAAGGAGCTGCCGGAGCTGCGGGCCAGTTTAGAGACCATCAACAAGGCGGCCGGGGAACTGATCGCGGACATTGACCGGCATTATAAGATTATCTGCAAGGAGCGCGGCATTGACCTGACTGCTGCCCCGGAACCGCAACGGGACCCTATCGAGCAGCTGGCAGCCGACATCGACCAGTTTTCTTTTGACTACGATACCTATGAATACCGGGATCAGGTGGATAATCGTGAGGATGCGCTGCGGGAACTGACCGCTGCGCTCCGCGGCGGGGATGTCAACAGTGTTCGGGACTGGCTCCAGGAATTTGCCGATGAAAATGAACGTGGAGAAGCGGCCACAAAAGCTGCCGAGCTGTTGGATCGTCTGGAGCAACTGGTGCCGGAACCTGACCCCAACCTTGTGAAAATGGCGGATGAAGCGATGGCGATGGGCGTAGATACTGCGTGGAACTCCGATAAGGAATTCCCAGTATCCTTCGATACTGAAAGCACCCAGCCCAGCGCCGAGTACCGCGAGGCCCTTCTGGTGCTGGACGATACCACCTATCTTCATGTTCAGCTCTGCGACACCGGCTGGGACTACACGCTCTACGATGTGGCGACCATGAAGCAACTGGACGGCGGCCAGCTGGACGCGCCGGAGCTGCCCCTGTCCACCGCCGCGCTGAAAATCTGCGAGATGCACGACATGGGCGGCCAATCCATCCAGTATGCGCCGCTGTCCATGATTGAGACCTTGCAGGAGGCGGCTGTCCAGCAGATGCAGGCAGCGGCCAAGGCCGCCGCCCCGGAAACCACCCAGCTGCCGGACGCCCCGGAGCAGCATCTGGACGAATACCCCATGCCGGACCCCACGCTGACCCAGGACGATTTGGAAAAGTGCGGCTACATGGACGGGGACCTTCTGCCCCTTTCCAAAGAACGCGCCTATGAGCTGATGGAGCGCGACCTGACCGTTTATATCGTCCAGCAGGGTGAGAATCCGGCGATGGCTTTTGATACCACTGACCTGGACGCCCATGACGGGATCTTCGCCGTCACCCGCGAGGAATGGGAGGAAAGCCCGGCTTTCGATGCCCAGGTTAAGGAGCGTATGGATCACCAGCAGGAACGGGAACAGGCGTTCCTCGACCACAAAGGCGATTGCTTTGCCATTTATCAGGTGAAGCACACCGATGAGCTGCGGGACATCCGCTATGAGGGACTGGAGTGGATCAAGTCCATCGGGCAGACGGTGCAGCGGGACAATTATGACCTGGTTTACACCGCGCCGCTGGAACCCAGCGACCTGAAAGGCAGCGTGCTGGACAATCTTGAATACCGCTTCAACAATGAACACCCCGCCGACTACCGCCACCCGTCCATGAGCGTCAGCGACATCGTTGCCATCAAGCGGGACGGCAAGGTATCCTGTCACTACTGCGACAGCTTTGGCTTTGCCGAGGTTCCCGGCTTCCTGCCGGACAACCCGCTGAAAAATGCGGAGATGGCCGTGGAGGATGACTACGGCATGATCGACGGGATTCTCAACAACGGCCAGCGGCAGCCACCCCAGCGGGAGCTGCCGGAAAAACGGAAATCCGTTGTGGAGCAGCTGAAAAGCCAGCCCAAACCCGAACACAAAAAATCAGCGCCCAAAAAGAGCGCGGAAAGGGAGCTTTGATATGAACGCCTTAACTTTTGAGGAAACCAACCTGCTGTGCATCTACAACCCCGGCACCCGCCAGGGGGCCATCGAGGCCCTGACTGAGATGCGCCGCGAGCTTTCGCCGGATGAGAGCGAACTGCTGGCCCTGACCGACAGTACCCTCGCCAAGCTGCGCGCCATGTCTGACGCCGAGTTTGACGAGCTGGAGCTGTACCCAGATTTTGACGAATAACACCCCGTTTTGACCCGCAGGGCGGCCATCGTGCCGCCCTGCTTTTATATAAGACCAGGAAGGAGGACAGAACCCCATGCCAACCAAAGCAGAACAATATGCACAGATGGCCGACCAGGTGGCGCGGCAGCTTACCGGCAGCTGGCAAGAGTGGGCGGGCTTTCTCACCACCGCCGCCCAGCTCTACAAATATCCGTTCCATGAGCAGCTGATGATCTACGCCCAGCGCCCGGACGCCACCGCCTGCGCCGAGTACGACCTGTGGAACAACCGCATGGGCCGGTATGTGCGGCGCGGCTCCAAGGGCATCGCCCTGGTGGACGATTCCGGGGATCGACCCCGGCTGCGGTATGTGTTTGATATTTCCGATACCGGCACCCGTGAACACTCCCGCACCCCCTGGCTGTGGACGCTGAACGAGGAACGCACCGCGCCGGTCATGGCGATGCTGGAACGCAACTATGATGTGAGCGGCAGTGACCTGGCCCAGCAGTTGGCCGATGTGGCCGCCAAGCTGGCGGAGGAATACTGGGCCGACCACCGGCGGGATATTCTCCCTATCGTTGACGGTTCCTTTTTGGAGGAGTACGATGAGTACAACATCGAAGTCCAGTTCAAATCCGCCGCCACCGTCAGCATCACCTACGCCCTGATGTCCCGCTGCGGGCTGGAGCCGGAGCAATATTTCAGCCATGAGGACTTCATGCCGATCTTCGACTTCAACACCCCCGCTGTGATCGAGGCGCTGGGCACGGCGGTCAGCCAGGCAAACCAGCAGGTGCTGCGGCAGATCGGCGTCACCATCCAGAACTATGAGCGCGCCAAGAGCGCGGAAAGGAGTGCCACACATGGAGAACAACCTGACTTACATTCAGAACGGGGATTACCTGATTCCCGACCTGTGCCTGAGCGAGCAGCCGCAGAAGCCCCTGGGCAAGTACGGCAGGATGCGCAAAGCGTACCTGAAGGAACACCGGCCCATCCTGTACAACCAGCTGCTGATGAGCGAGAAGCTGTACCCGCACCTTCAGGAGATCGACGAGACCGCGAACCGGCGGTTGGAGCAGATGATGCCGCAGATGGCCGAAGCGGCGGGCGCGACAGAGGCGCTGAAAGCCCGCGACCCGATGGTTTGGGTGGGCCTGATGAACACCTGCAAGGCCCAGGCCGAGGAGATTTTGATGGCGGAGCTTATCAACAGCTGACCTTAAACCTGTTCCTCTCCGAAGCGGAACAGATTCAACAGATTGACGAAGCAGAGAGTGTGAAAACACCCTCTGCTTTTTCTATGTCCAAGCCCGCTGCGCAGGCGGAACCTGTGCGCCGGGCGCTGACCCAGGCGGAGATTGACGCCGCCATCCAAGAATGGAACGGCAATATTGAGAGCAAACACGCAGTTGTCCGTTACATGAAGGATCATGCCCGTGAAAAAGACACCGCCGCCTGGCTGCGGCAGGAGTACGGCGATGCGCTGCCTGCCTTTCCTGTCACAGCGGATGGTGCGGCGGGCGATGTGCCGTGGCCAAAAGTGCAGCGACGGATTGCGCAGCTTATCAAGGAAGATCGGTTCTATACCCAAGAAGAACAGGACCGTTTTGACAACATCGACCCCATCGCCATCCGGGAAGCCCTGGCCGAGCGCGGCATCGTGAACGGCCAGGTGGTAGACCCGGAAAAGCTGGACAATGACCCGTTTATCCAGCAGGTCATGGCCGACGTGGAACGTGCCGCCGGAGGGGATGAGCCGGAAGCCTACACCAGCCCAGGTGGCCGCACCTATCACCCAGGAGATGCCATAGACGCTTTCATTGATGATAAAAGCCCCGTGGTTCGGATGGTTCTTGACCATGTGGACGAGGATTACATTTGGTACACCATGCCCAGTGTCCCTGACCAGGAGCCAGTGGAGATGCGCCGCGAAATATTTGAGAAATATCTGGACAATGGTGAGTTCCTGCCTGTACCTGTGCCGGACTTATCCGGCCGTCCCGTCACCCGCGAGGGAGACACCCTCACCATCGGCAGCGGCGAACCTACCCATGAGATGGATATTATCGTATCGGATGAGGAATATGAAGCCATCCGGCAGGCTATCCCGGAAACAGAAGCCCCCACCGCCTACGACCCCGCAACACCCCCTTACCATGTGGGTGATACGGTTTATCTGGACAATCAGGAGTACCAGCTCACCGAGCTGCGGGAAGATACGGTGCAGCTGCTGCCCACCGGCATGAGCTACCCCATTTACCGGGCCGAGAGCCGGGAGCGGTTCGAGACGCTGCTGCGTGCGGACACCCGCAACGAAGCCATCAACGACTTTTTGCCTGTAAACCCCGACACGGCAGACCAGGACCTGCGGGACGTGCTGGTCCACGGCCTGATCGGCACGCCGGACAAGGCGGAGCTGTCCGAACTGATGCGCACCGGCAAGCCCAACCGCGAGATCGCCCAGTGGCTGGGCCGGGCCTTCCCCGGCATCGTGGAAACGATGGAGCTGGAGACCGGCGACACCGCCGATTACCGCACCACATCCGAAGGCATCGAGTTGGAAGTGCTGGATGCGGACGAAAAGCGGCTGGCCATGCTGTATTTTCGCTGGGATGAGGTCGCGCCGCTGCTGCGCGGGCTGTATGCCCGTCAGCTGGACGGCTTTGGGCAGGAGCAAGCCGAACCGGCGGTTGAGGCTGCTGTCACCGTTGAAGAACCCATCGAAACCGCCAAGCCCATTGAGGAACCTGCCGCCGAGACACCGGCGTTCCACTCCGAGCCGGTGGCCGTCTATCCCGGCGAACAGAACCATCTGCCCTATGACGTAGTGGTGGAGCGGCTGCACGTTGACCAGCCGGAACCTACGCCGCCGGAACCGCGTCCGCCTGAGAATTTCCGCATTCTGGACGATGACCTGGGGAAAGGCGGGCCAAAGGAAAAATTCTGGCGCAACATCAAAGCAATCGCCACACTGAAGCAGATCGAGCAGGAAAATCGCTATGCCACCCCGGAAGAACAGCATATTCTCTCGCAATATGTGGGCTGGGGCGGGCTGGCGGATGCCTTTGACCCGGACAAACCCGCGTGGGCCGCCGAGTATGCGGAGCTGAAGGAGCTGCTGACCCCGGAGGAATACGAAGCGGCCAGGGCCTCTACCCTCAACGCCCACTACACCAGCCCCACTGTGATCCGCGCCATTTACGACGCGGTAGAACAGATGGGCTTCCGCACCGGCAACATTCTGGAGCCGTCCTGCGGTGTGGGCAATTTCTTCGGGATGCTGCCGGAGAGCATGGCCGGGAGCCGTCTGTACGGCGTGGAGCTGGACAGCATTTCCGGGCACATCGCAAAGCAGCTCTACCCCAAGGCCGACATCACGGTGGCAGGATTTGAAACCACCGACCGGCGGGATTTTTACGACCTTGCCATCGGTAACGTCCCTTTCGGACAGTATCAGGTGAACGACAAAGCCTACAACAAACTGGGTTTCAACATCCACAACTACTTTTTCGCAAAATCGTTGGACCAGGTGCGGCCGGGCGGCGTGGTGGCGTTCGTCACCAGCCGCTATACAATGGACGCCAAGGATTCCACCGTGCGCCGGTATCTGGCCCAGCGGGCCGAGCTGCTGGGAGCCATCCGCCTGCCCAATAACGCCTTCCGCGCCAATGCGGGCACCGATGTGGTGTCCGACATCCTGTTTCTGCAAAAGCGGGACCGTCCGCTGGACATCGCCCCGGACTGGACGCAGACCGGCCGGACCGAAGAAGGCTTCACGGTCAACCAGTATTTTCTCGACCACCCGGAGATGGTGCTGGGGCGACAGGAGCCGGAAAGCACCGCTCACGGCATGGATTACACCGTGAACCCCATCAAGGGGATGGAGCTGGCCGACCAGCTGCACAACGCCGTGCAGCACATCCACGGCACCTACCAGGAGGCCGCGCTGCCGGAGCTGGGCGAGGGCGAGGACATCGACGATTCCCTCCCGGCTGACCCGGATGTAAAAAACTATTCCTACACGGTGGTGGACGGGGCGGTGTACTTTCGGGAAAACAGCCGCATGGTGCGTCCTGACTTAAACGCCACCGCCGAGGCCCGCGTCAAAGGGCTGGTGGGGCTGCGGGACTGTGTGCAGCAGCTCATCGACCTGGAGATGGACGCCGCCGCGCCGGATGCCGACATCCGGGCGCAGATGGCCGAACTGAACCGCCGCTATGACGATTTCTCCGCTAAATATGGCCTTATCAACGACCGGGCAAACCGGCTGGCCTTTGCCGATGACAGCAGCTATTACCTGCTCTGTGCGCTGGAAGTGCTGGACGAGGACGGCAGGCTGGAACGCAAGGCGGATATGTTCACCAAGCGCACTATCAAACCCCATGAGGCCGTCACCACCGTGGACACGGCCAGCGAGGCGCTGGCGGTCTCCATCTCGGAGAAAGCCTGCGTGGACATGGCTTATATGGAACAGCTCACCGGCAAAACCGGCGAGGAACTGGCGGACGAGCTGCGGGGTGTCATCTTCCGTGTGCCGGGCCAGACCGAACCGGACGGGACGCCCCATTATGTGACCGCCGATGAATACCTCTCCGGCAACGTGCGCCGGAAGCTGCGCCAGGCCCAGCGGGCGGCGGAACAGGACCCGGCCTTTGCGGTCAACGTGGAGGCTCTGACCGCCGCCCAGCCCAAGGACCTGGACGCTTCCGAGATCGAGGTGCGGCTGGGGGCAACCTGGATTGACAAAGAGTACATTCAGCAATTCATGTACGAAACCTTTGACACGCCCTTTTACCTTCAGCGCAGCATTGAAGTCCACTACTCTGCATTTACCGCCGAGTGGCAGATCTCCGGCAAAAACGCTGTGGGACAGAGAGATGTGGCGGCCTATACCACCTACGGGACCGGCCGCGCCAACGCCTATAAAATCTTCGAAGATTCCCTCAACCTGCGGGATGTGCGTATCTACGATACTGTTGAAGATGCGGACGGCAAGGAGCGCCGGGTGCTGAACGCCAAGGAGACCACCCTGGCCGCCCAGAAGCAGCAGGCCATCCGGGAGGCGTTCAAGGACTGGATTTGGCGGGACCCGGAGCGGCGGCAGGCGCTGGTGCGCCAGTACAACGAGGAAATGAACGCCACCCGCCCCCGCGAGTATGACGGCAGCCACATTGTTTTCGGCGGCATGAACCCGTCCATCACCCTGCGGGAGCATCAGAAAAATGCCATCGCCCATGTGCTGTACGGCGGAAACACGCTGCTGGCCCACGAGGTGGGCGCGGGCAAGACCTTTGAAATGGTGGGGGCCGCAATGGAGGCCAAGCGCCTGGGGCTGTGCCAGAAATCCCTCTTTGTGGTGCCAAACCACCTGACCGAACAGTGGGCTTCGGAGTTCCTGCGTCTGTACCCGTCCGCCAATATCCTGGTGACAACCAAAAAGGACTTTGAAAAGCACAACCGCAAGAAGTTTTGTGCCCGCATCGCCACCGGCGACTATGATGCCATCATTATGGGCCACTCTCAGTTTGAAAAAATCCCCATCAGCAAGGAACGCCAGGAGCGGCTGCTGCATGAGCAGATTTGGGAAATCACCGAGGGCATCTCTGAGGTGGAGGCCAGCGGCGGCGAGCGGTTCACGGTCAAGCAGCTGGAACGCACGAAAAAATCTCTGGAGGCGCGGCTGGAAAAGCTGCAAGCGGAAGGCCGCAAGGACGATGTGGTGACCTTTGAGCAGTTGGGCGTGGACCGGCTGTTCGTGGACGAGGCCCACAACTACAAAAACCTGTTTTTATATACCAAGATGCGCAATGTGGCGGGCCTCTCCACCACGGACGCACAGAAATCTTCGGATATGTTCGCCAAGTGCCGCTACATGGACGAGATCACCGGCAGCCGCGGCGTTATCTTTGCCACCGGCACACCTGTCAGCAACTCCATGACCGAGCTTTACACCATGCAGCGGTATCTCCAGTATGACCGGCTGCAAGAGCTGGGCATGGCCCATTTTGACTGCTGGGCGTCCCGATTTGGCGAGACCGTGACGGCGCTGGAGCTGGCCCCGGAGGGCACCGGCTACCGGGCACGCACACGCTTTTCCAAGTTCTTCAACCTGCCGGAGCTGATGAACCTATTCAAAGAGGTGGCCGACATCAAGACCGCCGATCAACTGCACCTGCCCACGCCCCAGGTGGAGTACCACAACGTAGTGGCCCAGCCCACCGACATCCAGAAAGAGATGGTAAAGGCGCTCTCCGAACGTGCGTCCGAAGTACACCGGGGCAGCGTGGACCCGTCGGTGGACAATATGCTCAAGATCACGTCGGATGGGCGAAAGCTGGGCCTGGATCAGCGGATCATCAACCAGATGCTGCCGGACGAACCGGGCACCAAGGTCAACCAGTGCGTGGACAACATTATGCAGATCTGGCGGGACGGCGAGGCCGACAAGCTGACCCAGCTGGTGTTTTGCGACATCTCCACGCCCCAGGCCAAACCCGCCAAAAAGGTGGCGAAGGCGCTGGACAACCCGACCCTCCACGCTTTGGAGGACGCGGTGCCGCTGCCAGAGCCGGAACCGGCCTTTACGGTCTACGAGGACATCCGGCAAAAGCTCATCGCCAAAGGTGTGCCCGCCGAGCAGATTGCCTTTATCCATGAGGCCAACACCGAGGTGCGCAAAAAGGAGCTGTTCTCCAAGGTCCGCACCGGCCAGGTGCGCGTCCTGCTGGGCAGCACGGCCAAAATGGGCGCGGGCACCAACGTGCAGGACCGCCTGGTGGCGCTGCACGATCTGGACTGCCCGTGGCGGCCCGGCGACCTGGCCCAGCGAAAGGGGCGCATCGAGCGCCAGGGCAACCAGAACGAGACCGTCCATGTGTACCGCTATGTCACCGAGGGGACTTTCGACGCCTACCTCTGGCAGACGGTGGAAAACAAACAGAAATTCATCAGCCAGATCATGACCTCTAAATCGCCGGTGCGAAGCTGCGACGATGTAGACGAAACCGCGCTTTCCTTTGCCGAGATCAAGGCGTTGTGCGCCGGAGACCCGCGCATCAAGGAGCGTATGGACCTGGATGTGGACGTGGCGCGGTTAAAGCTGATGAAGGCCGACCACCAGAGCAAGCAGTACCGTTTGGAGGACCAGCTGCTGAAAATCTTCCCGGAGGAGATCGAGAAAAACAAGGGCTTCATCGCCGGGCTGGAAGCCGATATGAAAACGCTGGCGGAACACCCGCACCCGGAGGACGGCTTTGCCGGCATGGAAGTCCGTGGCGACACCCTCACCGACAAGGAGAACGCCGGGGCCGCGCTGCTGGACGCCTGCAAGGAGGTCAAAGGGACCGACCCGGTGCCGGTGGGCAGTTACCGGGGCTTTGCTATGTCGGTGTCGTTTGACGCTTTCCGGCAGGAGTATATGCTCCTGTTGAAAGGCCAGATGACCCACCGGGCGACGCTGGGCACAGACCCGCGTGGAAACCTCACCCGTATCGACAATGCGCTCAGTCAGATGCCCCAGCGGCTGGAGGCGGTGAAGAACCAGCTGGACAATCTCTACCAGCAGCAGGCCGCCGCCAAAGCGGAGGTGGGCAAGCCCTTCCCCCAGGAACAGGAGCTGCGGGACAAATCTGCCCGGCTGGCCGAGCTGGACGTACTGCTGAACATGGACAGCCGGGGCCGCCCTGCGCCGGAGACGGTGCTTGCCAAGAGCAGCCGCCCCTCGGTGCTGGAGGGTCTGAAACGCCCGGTGCCGCCACGCTGCCCCGAAAAGAAGCCCAAACACCACGAACAGGAGGTGCGATAACATGAATACCGATAAAAACACGGCCCTCTATGAGAAGATGGCCGCCGAACAGGACAAGTTCCGGGACTGGCTGAAAAGCCAGCCCCCGGAGGAAATCCTAAAGCATACCTATGAGTACACGGTCCGGAAGGACATCCTGATGGCGATGGAGGAGCTGGACCTGCCACAAAGCCGGGCCGCCGCGCTGCTGGCGTCGCCGTCCCCGCTGGCCGATGTCTACAAGGAGTTTTCTGACCGGGAGACTTCCTACATGGATGTGGTGCGGGACAGTATCGAGCAGCGGGCCGAGGCGGCGCTGGACGCCCAGCGGGAACTGCCGCTCTACCGGCACGACGCCGCCCATGCCCGCGAACAGGGCGACCTGGATTTGTACCGGGCGTCCCGCCGCGCCAACATCGCCTGCAAGGAGGCCATCGAGGCGGCAATTTCAGAACATTACCGGGACAACCGGCTGGACAAGGACGCGGTGCCCCAGGTGATCGAGCAGTTCGGCTACACCCGCACCCTCTATGTGCTGGCAAACACCGTGCAGCAGAAAGATTGGGATGAGCGTTTCAGCCCGACCAACAAGGCGTGGGCCAAGACGGTGGACATCCCGCCCAACCCGGACGGCTTTGGCGGCGAACGCAACCTGGACTTTGTGGTGGACAGCCACTCCGGCCTGGTCGATCTGTTCTTGAGCCAGGCGCGGCAGGACTATCTGCGGCTCCAGCCGCTGGCGCCGGAGGAAATCCGCGCCGAGGCCGCCCGGCTCTTGCAGGAGCTTCGTGCGCCGGATACGCCCAACAGCCCCCACGGCACCCACTACATGGCCCGCGTTTCGCCGGACTTTCTGGCCCGCGCAGGCACCCAGGCCCACGACCAGCTGATGGCGCTGCTGCCGTTCTGCAGTCTGGCGATCACCGGCATGAAGGACCTGCCCGGCACCTATGTTACCATCCTGGCCAGTGAGGACCGTTCCAAGGAGCTGTGCCAGCGCCGCCGCTCTGTCTGCCGCCAGCTGAAACAGGAGCCGCGCTCCGCTGAAAAGCCGGAGAAAAAATCCCCCTTCCATAAGAAAAAGGAGCCGGAGCGGTGAGCGCCCCCAAGCGCAAGCGGGAGGTGCAGCTGAACTTCCGGGTCTCGCCGGAAGAACTGGCGCTGATCGAGCAGAAGATGGCCCAGTTGGGGACAACAAACCGGGAAGCCTACCTGCGCAAGATGGCCCTGGACGGCTATGTGGTGCGCCTGGAACTGCCGGAGCTGAAGGAGCTGGTGTCCCTGATGCGCTATTCCAGCAATAACTTGAACCAGCTGGCCCGCCGTGCGCACGAAACCGGGCGCATTTATGACGCCGATTTGGAGGATATATCCCGGCGGCAGGAGGCTTTGTGGGACGGGGTACATCAGGTATTGACCCAGCTGGCAAAGCTGACGTGACAGGGGCATACGCCCCGGCTGTGAGGGAGGTCCGGCGCGTGCAGGCTGCATCGCCGGGCCTCCCTCTTTTTTCTTTGCCGGTATCGTTGCGTTTTGGCGGGTTGTGATTGATAATGGAGTCAGAAACGAGGTGATGGCTGATGTTGACGTTTGAAAACGTCTTGGAGATTTTTCAAGAGTACCTGCTGCGCGACCCGGAGGAAGAAGTTCTCCCTTGTAAACGCGGCTATGTCCGACTGGCCTGGGACAAGGATTCCCGCTACTGCGTGGACGGCATTCTCTGCCGGACCCCGGAGGAACTGTTCGATATACTTCTCTCGGATTTTCAGGACTTTGCCATGATCTGCCGGACGCGGGGACGCCGGGAGGTGACAGAGGCGGACGAAAAGGCCGTAGAGGAACTGTGCCAGCCATACCTGGACTGGCGGAAGGAGGCGCTGAAATGAGAGCGGTGCTGTTTATTTTGAAATTGGGGCTGAAAATCCTTGCCGCGCCGGTAGTGCTGGCGCTGACGCTGTTCACCTGGCTGTGCTTCGGGCTGCTGTATGTGTCCAGCTTTATCTTCGGCCTGGCCTCCACAGTGGTGGCGCTGCTGGGGATCGCGGTGCTTGTGACCTACTCGCCGCAAAACGGTGTGATCCTGCTGGTGATTGCTTTCCTGGTCAGCCCGCTGGGCCTGCCGATGGCCGCTGCCTGGCTGGTGGGTAAGGTGCAGGACCTGCGGTATGCGATCCAGGACGCGGTGTACGGCTGAATAGGAAGCGAAGAATTGCCGGGAGTGATTGCCCGGCAATTTTTTGACTTTACTTTCGTGCTAATTTCGCGTATAATATTAGCATGAAAGGAAGGTGAAGAACATGAGCCAATTTCAACAGTTAGACCAGCTGATGGAACGCCAGGACGGGATGCTGCGCACCGGGCAGGCCCTCGCGGCCGGGATCTCAAAACCTGTTTTTTATCAATTCGTGCAGTCTCGTGGACTGGAACAGGCGGCGCATGGGATTTATCTTTCCAAAGACGCCTGGGTGGACGCCATGTATCTGCTGCATCTTCGCTGTCCGCAGGCAGTTTTTTCCCATGAAACGGCGCTGTTTTTCCACGACCTGACCGACCGGGAGCCGCTGGCCTATTCCATTACGGTCAAGACGGGCTACAACCCCACCCGGCTTAAAAGTGAGGGCGTTCAGGTCTTTACCATCAAGGCGGAGCTGTATGAGGTCGGCCTGTCAACCGCACAGACCCCCTTCGGCCACGATGTGCCGGTCTATGATATGGAACGGACGATCTGCGATGTGCTGCGCAGCCGGAGCCACATCGAGATGCAGACATTTCAGGACGCTTTGAAAGCGTATGCCCGCCGGAAAGACAAGGACCTGCGGACGCTGGTGCGCTATGCTAAACTGTTCCGGGTCGAGAAGATTTTACGCCAGTATTTGGAGGTACTGTTATGATAAAGACAGCCAGGCAGCTGAAAGATTTGATCCGCAACCTGTCAAAGAAAAACGCTGCGGACGCGCAGATTTTGATGCGCAACTATATGATGGAGCGGTTTCTGGAACGCATTTCTCTCTCGTCCTACCGGGACAAATTTATCCTCAAGGGCGGGATGCTGGTGGCCGCGATGGTCGGCCTGGACGCCCGCTCCACGATGGACCTGGACGCAACAGTCAAGGGGGCCAACGTCAGCGTGGAGGATGTGGAGAACATGATGGCCGAGATCATCGCTGTTCCCATTGATGACGGCGTTACCTTCCAGGTGAAAAGCATTTCGGAAATCATGGATGAAGCGGAATATCCCGGCATCCGGGTCACGATGACAACGCTCTTTGACGGGGTGCGCACCCCGCTGAAAATCGACATTTCCACCGGCGATGCCATCACACCTAAAGAGGTGCGGTATAGCTTCAAGCTCATGCTGGAGGACCGCTCCATTGATGTTTGGGCCTATAACCTGGAGACCGTGCTGGCTGAAAAGCTGGAAACCATCATCACCCGCACCACGACCAACACCCGTATGAGAGATTTTTACGACATCGCCATCCTGCAACAACTCTATGGCAGCACTCTGGACCCGCACGTTCTCCATGACGCGCTGCTGGCGACAGCCCACAAGCGCGGCACCGAGCGCCATCTGGCCGAGGCCGCCGAAGTCTTTGATGAAGTGGAGAACAGCCCGGTCATGCAGGACCTGTGGGCGGCCTATCAGAAAAAGTTCTCCTATGCGTCCGACCTTGGCTGGGATACGGTCATGGCTGCGGTCCGTCAGATGTTCGCTCGTTGCGAGGGCACGGTATGAAAAAGCGTGGACACTACTGCAAGGTCTGTGGCGAGTATAAGGCAAACGAAAAGTTTTCTGGCAAGGGACACGCCGCGCACATTTGTAAAACCTGCGCCGCCCTCCCGCCAGAAAAGCAGGCAGAAGAAATGATGCTTACCCGGCTTGTCAACCTTCCCTGGCGATTATCCAAAGAACAACTTTCGTGGTTGAAGAAACGGATGAAAGACAGGCGGGATGCCGTGCGGGCCTTGGCAACGGAGCAGTATGAAATGCGGTTCCCGCCCAGGATAGAACTGGATGAATTGGAAGATGGCTTTGAGGAAGATTTCGATTTTTATATGGACGAGGAAACTGATATAGAGTAAACCGATGCGGTCTGTGATAAGCAGGCCGCTTATTTTTGGGAAAGGAGGCGGACCCCCACATGGCCACCACCCGCATTATACCGCTGCACGCCGGCAAGGGCCGCACGGTCGGTAAGGCGATCAGCGACATCATCGACTATGTAAAAAATCCCGAAAAGACCGACCACGGCAGGCTCATCACCAGCTACCAGTGTGACAGCCGCGTGGCCGACGCGCAGTTCCTGCTGGATAAGCAGACCTATGCCGCCCGCACCGGCCGGGTGCGCGGTGCAGACGATGTGATTGCCTACCACCTGCGGCAGTCCTTTGTGCCGGGCGAGATCACGCCGGAGGAAGCCAACCGGCTGGGCGTAGAGCTGGCCCGGCGCTTCACCAAGGGCAAACACGCTTTCGTCGTCTGTACCCACATCGACAAATCTCACACCCACAACCACATTATATGGAACTCCACCACGCTGGAGTGTGACCGCAAGTTCCGCAACTTTTGGGGCAGCACCCGTGCTGTCCACCGCCTGAGCGATACCATCTGCATCGAAAACGGCTACTCCATTGTGGAGGCTCCCAAGCGGCGCGGCCAGAGCTACAACAAGTGGCTGGGTGATGCGGCGAAGCCCTCCCACAAGGAGCTGCTGCGCCAGGCCATTGACCGGGCGCTGGCACAGAAACCGACCAGCCTGGAGGAGTTGCTGCGCCTGTTGGAGCAGGACGGCTTTACCGTTCACCGGCGTGGAAAAACCATCTCCATCAGCGCGGAGGGCTGGGGCAACAACGTCCGCTTTGACCGGCTGGGGGACGGCTACACGCTGGACGATCTGCTGGCGGTCCTCTCCGGCCAGAAAGAACATACGCCCCGCAAGCAGCCTGCCCCGCAGGCCGCTCCGCCGAAGGTCAATCTGCTGGTGGACATCCAGGCAAAACTCCAGGCAGGAAAAGGCGCCGGGTATGCCCGCTGGGCCAAGGTGTTCAACCTTAAACAGATGGCACAGACCCTCAACTACCTGTCCGAACACGGGCTGCTGGATTATGCCGATCTGGAAACCAAAACGGCAGAGGCAACGGCCCGCTACAATGCGCTGTCCGATCAGATTAAGGCCGCCGAGAAGCGCATGGCCGAGATCGCCGTGCTGCGCACCCACATCGTCAACTATGCCAAGACCCGCGACACCTATGTGGCCTACCGCAAGGCCGGGTATTCAAGAAAATTCCGGCAGGAGCATGAGGAAGAAATCTTGCTGCACCAGGCCGCCAAGGAGGCGTTCAAAGAGCTGAACGTGAAAAAGCTGCCCACCGTCAAGGAGCTTCAGACCGAGTACGCCAAGCTGCTGGCAGACAAGAAAGAGGCTTACGCCGAGTACCGGCAGGCCCGCGCCGCCATGCGGGAGCTGCTGACGGTCAAGAACAATGTGGATCGGGTCCTGGGCTTTGAGGATGGAAAACAGATTGAGAAAGAACGTGATCAGAAGCAGAACCGTTAATAACCTTAGTAAAGCGAAAAGCCGGACGCGGGGGCTGTATGGCCTCTGCGTCCGGCGCTATTTTTTTGCGTTTATGCCTGCTCCATTGGGAAATTCGGCAGGGCTTCCAACAGTTTCATAATCAAGCGCTGCTTCATATCCTCATCCACGGCCAGCTCGTCGATCATGGGGGCATAGTGTTCAATCACCTTTTCCGTGGCCCACTTCTCACCCGCGACGGCGGCTTTGATCGTGGCACTGTCCAGCAACATTTCCTGTTCGGCCATCCCTTAAACACTCCTGTCATAGTTTTTATTCAGCATACCACAGAAGCGCCGGGAATACCACCATCAGAAGAATTTTCCTACGCATTTAGAAGCCCTCTCTGGCGGGGATTAGATAATCTGTCCCGCCTACCATGCCGGAAAAGCCTTAAAAGTTCCTCTGAAATCCATTTTCAAGTAGCTTTAATGGTGAAAGCCTTTATTTTTCAAGCAGTTGCGTTATTGTTAATCTACGTTGCTTGCCGTACGATGGCTAATGTGTTACTTTAGATTTATCAAAGCAAAGGAGTGTAACGAACAATGTTTGGAGAAAACTTAAAAACTCTCAGAAAGCAGAAAGGTTTTTCGCAGGAAGAATTGGCAACAAGGCTCCATGTAGTCCGACAGACCATTTCTAAGTGGGAGAAAAATTTATCTGTTCCTGACGCTGATACTCTTATTCGGTTGGCTGAAATATTGGAAGTGTCTGTCAGCGAATTGCTGGGGGCAAAAATTGAAAATGAAAATACCGCCAGCGATGTCGCAGAGCAGTTGTCAAGGATAAATGAGCAACTTGCAATCAAAAATCGCCGCTCACGCCGTATCTGGAAAATTGTTGCCATTATATTGGCGGCTATAATTTTAATAAACATTTTCATTGCCGTGTTTTTCAGCGTTCCAACCCTCAATGAAGGCATTCAGAGTAATCAGCCAGAGATAATCGACCAAACACAAATCATAGAGGAATGAATAGCAAAGCCAGCCGAACTATTCAATGATAAAATAAACACCGCTTGCAAAATAAGCTGATCCGGGCCATCCTAAAGGACAGCCTGTGAGAAAACGCCGGGCGTGGGGCCAGCAGGCCGCGTCCGGCGCTTTCTTATGGGTTTTCCTCTACGCATTTAGAAGCCTATTCTGGTGGGGATTGGATAATCTGTCCCGCCTGCCCGCCGACCATGTCGGAAAAGCTCCGAAATATCAGGATTTTCAGTGGCTTAAATGCGTAGACAAGAGGTATCTTTTCTCCTGCCATTCGGCTGCGTTCTTCCGACGCGTGGCTGCCGCTGAATACGGTCTGTACTTACACTCTATTATTCATATTTCCTGCCTTGTGTTCTTCAAGCTGATGAAATATAATAAAAAAACTCGTTTGAACACTATTAAGAAATCAGTCTTTTCATGCCGGGAGTGAAATTACCTACTTCGCCTCGGCATTTTACCTGTAAAAATTATTTTGAAAAAAGTGAACCGCATATAAAGTCATGGCGAATATAGGGTGAACGGGCAATGGAGGTGAAACATTGGACGCAAGAGAAATCGAGAAGTGTATTGATGAGTTCGGTACAGATATATATAGATTTTGCCTGAAACTCTGTATGGACAAATCAGAAGCAGAGGACTTATATCAACAGACTTTTCTAAAAGCGTTAGAAGCTGAATGGACGCTTGACTGGGGGCAAAATCCCAAAGCACTGTTTTTTTCCTTGACACACAATCTTTGGAAAAGCGATAGACGAAAGCAGGCCCGCCGAAATATGATTGCTCCATGTAGTAATTTGGATGATGAAGCAGAAACAGTCTTACATTCCGACGAAAGTATTGAAGAAAGCTACTTGCAGAAAGAATTGATTTCAGAAGTTAATCGGATTATTGAAACCCTACCAGAAAAAATCCGAATACCGCTGACACTGTTTTATCTTTCTAATTGTTCCGTAGAGCAAATATCAACAATCATTAAGAAACCGCCCGGAACGGTAAAAAGCCGATTGTTTAAGGGAAGAAGTCTGATTAAGAAAAGATTGGAGGAAGCAGGATATGAAAAATGACCTTTTCAATACAGAAATGGATGAACTCATCCGGGCTTCTATGAAACTGGCTGACGAACCAGACCCGGAGTTGAACAACAAACTGAAAGCGACATTGTATCAAAAAGAAGCGGCAATGCGAAAGCAACCCGCCACACGCGGTTTTTCTCTCTGGTATTTGCCGATGATTTTGAACTTAGTTACATTTATTATGCTGGCGGGTGTAGCACTAATAGTAATCAGCAACACATATTTGTCTTACTTTGCTGCTGGTATCTGTTTCTACATTGGACTGGCTGGCGTTTTGCTTACCATAGTTGGTGTAAAAAGGACAAATATGAAAGAGGATATAACAATCCGTGTTGAGAAAAGAGGTGTATTGGCGTGAATAATACAAAAAAGAACAGGCTTCCGCTTTATATTGGTATTCCAGTTATCTTGCTGTTGATTTTCCTGCGGTTTGGCCTGTATTTTCTAAAAAGTGATGGCTTTAGCGGTCTTTCTATGCTGCTTCCCATTCTTCTTCTTCTCTTTATCCTTTTTGCCTTGTGTACTGCTGCTTTCTTTGCGGCGTGGGTATATCAAGATTGCAAAAAGCGGGGCGATGACCCGGTGTTATGGGCGATTGTAGTTTTTATCGCAACCCCTTTTATTGGCTTGCTGATTTACTTTCTGCGCCGTTCAGAGATAAAAGCAACGTGTCCTGCCTGCGGGCATCGAATTTCAATGAAAGCAAAATATTGTGAGGAATGTGGAACACATATTGAAAATAGGGAGGCTAATGGTGTTATGGTAAAACAGGGAACCCATCATTTGACATTGATTGTTGCGGGTATTGTCAGCATGGTGCTTATGCTGATGTGTTTGACCGGCTTTATCGTCAGTGCTGCTACGGGAAATAGTGTGAATACAAATGTTACTTCTAACGACCGTGTTTGGAATTTAGGTGTAATTAGCATGAACTCTAACACCTATCTGAATGGTGTCTGGAATTTGGATTTTAGAAGTGCAAGCGATGGTTTTGTGGAAGAACAGGACATGATGATAGATGATGCAGACACCCAAATGCTTCACGCTGATATTTCCTGCGGAACGGTGCCTGAGGGCACAACACTTGTTTTGTGGTTGGTACAGGGCGAGGTGGTGAAATCCGTTGATGTGACAAATCTGTCCGAACCGCTTGAATATCCGCTAAATGATTTTGAAAATGGAGAAATCCATGTAAGATTGCAAATCAATGGTGTGGAAGATACGATTTCAGAAATCTATGTGAAATAACAAGTTGTTCTCACCTATTTGGTTCATAAAAAACGCCGGGCGCAGGGCCAGCAGGCCGCCGCGTCCGGCGCTTTCCTATGGGTTGTTTCCTACGCATTTAGAAGTGTGTTCTGGCGGGGATTGGATAATCTGTCCCGCCTGCCTGCCGACCATGCCGGAAATACCTTGTCACGGCTGGGCTTTCACCGCCCTAAATGCGTAGACAGGAGGTATCTTTGCCGCTGTCGTTCGGCTTCTTTCTTCCGGCGCACCCGCGCCGCGCAATCCGGGCAGTATTTGGCCCGGTTGGACTTTGGTGTGAACACGGCCCCGCACTCGACGCAGCGTTTCACCTCGTCCCGGCTCTTGCTGATCTCGGCGTACAGGGCCGCATCCAGCAGTGAACTGGCTATGGTCAAAAGCGTTCGCCAGAACGCGCAGCCACAGATTGGAAATCTGTGTTCAAAGGGGGCTTGGGGGCGCGGCCCTCAACAAGCGCGTGGGGCTATCTGGATAGCCACAGGCATCGCTTGCCAGTCACTCCCGTCCTTATCTTGCAATATTACAAAGTCTGATTTTATGTGCGTTTTACTGTACTTATTAACTTTGTCCTCGACCATCGCTCGTAGAACAAGGGTTTATGCAGGGCCATGCGAATTCCGGCAAAGAACAGCCAGAACAAATACCCGCCGACCAGCAATCCGTGAAGTACAAGAGACGCCAAGCTGTCAAGGTGCAATACATTCATCAGAATAAACAGCAGCCGGTTCAACCAGTATGGAACCCCGACCAGACCAGTTATCAGCAGGCCATACCGAAGAAAATATTGATACCAATGCGCTGTGTCGCTGTTCGCTTGCACGATTTTCATTCGTGTCAGCCGCTTACCTGGGGTTTGCCCGTGACAAAAAGCAGGAAGCAGCCCAAAGTATAGAAGAAATAGAACCGGCAGCCATTGAATGGAAAGGGTGATTCCAAACGGGACTACGAACACGGCCAGGATGCACGATGCAAAGATCAGGCAAGCCATGTCGGCCAGAAAAGCAAAAACACGCCGCGTAAAGGATATGGAAGCACCCCGTTGGAAACTGACGGTATCCAACTCTTGCCGAGTGGGCAGCAGACGGCTCACCGGCCCGGCCAAAGCGAATCCAATCATGCTGCCCGCTGTGTTAACGATCAGGTCATCCACATCAAACAGGCGGTAGCTGCCCGGATAGACAAAATACAGACCGCTGAGCTGGGTCAGCTCGAAAAACAAAGATAATAGAAAGGACAGCTGCAATGTTTTACGCCAGTGATAACAAAAGTAGTATCTCAGATAGACGCCAAACGGCATCGTCATAAATAGGTTGAAAATGGTTGTCCAGAAGGCGCTACCTGTGAAAATGTGAAGCCAGCTGGCAGGCTGTCCAGGTTGGATTTCTGCTTGCTTGACTATATCGGCAAGAAAAGAAAACGGGATAAGCTGCGCCTTATGCCCATGCAGAGTGGCGGCCTTTTCCGGCGTAGGCAGCGGTAGAATGACAAGGCAATAGACGCAGAGAAGGTACAGAAGAAAGCTGTACACGATCAGAACCCGTAAACTGAGGACCGATCCATATTTATGATAACTCCATGCGATGTATGGCACTGTAAACAGAACGACGATCATCGGGTAAATGACCATCGCCTGCCGCAGTGCTTCAAGATATTGACTCATCTGTTTTCCTTTCGGGGTTTTGTTCTATATTGCCGAGATTTATGAAATAAGCGGCTGGGTCGGCAGAGAGATTCTGACTTCCAACCCATGTGGGGTGCTGCCGGAAAAAGAAACGGTTCCGCGATGAGCTTTTACGATCTGCATCACCAGTTTTAAGCCAAGACCATGCTCGTTCTTTTCATCGCTGCCTTGGGTACTGGTAATGTCGTCTCCGCGATTTAATACGTTCAGACGTTCCGGCTCGATCCCTATGCCATCGTCAGAAACTGTGCAAAGGCAACGCCCGTTTTCTTCTCCGACAGAAACGGAAATTCTGCACCCATGCGGGTTGTGGGTGATGCTGTTGCGGATCAAATTGTCCAGCATACGCCGCAGCAGTCCATCGTCCCCCAAAAGGTGGATCGAGCGTCCTGGCTGCATCTCGGCAAATACGATTTCATATCGACTGTCCAGACCGCTATTCAGCACTTCACTGACAGCCTGGCGGCTGGTCTCTACCCAATCCACATCTTGGAAGTGAACGGGCTGGAGCGCATATTCCAGCTTGGTAGTCAGGTTCAAATCATCGATCAGCCGTTTCATCTTTTCGCTTTCCCGGCGAATAATTCCTGCTTGCTTTCTTGCGTTCGGTGGAAGGTCGCAGTCATCTTCCAGCTCGCTGGCATACCCAAGCACCATCGAAAGCGGTGTGCGGATGTCGTGAGATACGCCGCGAATCCACTCCGCTCTTGTGTTGTCCTTCTTCTTCATATAACCTGCGGCCCGGTTCAGTCCGGCGTTGATCTCAGCCAGCTCCCCTTGTTCTTCCAGATGCAAAGCTTTTCCGTGACTTAAATTTTGAATGCCTTGCAGAATGGGCGTCATCGCTTTTTCGACTTTCCGCGTATTTCGCAAAATCAGGAAAATAATGAGCAACAGATTGATGATAAAAACCGCTGCAATTCCACCAAGTAAAACCCCCATGTAGGGCCATTCCAGAGAAAAATAATATTTTACCAGCGTTCCGGGCTGATAGCCTACAACCATGAGCTTGCCATCTGCACGCGTCCATATTTTAACTGGATAGTCCTCCAGATACCAACGGCTGAAAGAAGCCACCTCTGTACTGGTATAAGAACGCGGCAGCTTTTCTGGCAGGCTCTGCTGCCAGATGACATCGCCATCTTCATTTAGGAGCATTGCCCAGGCAGATTGTTCTTGCAGCATGGAAAGGGCAGTATCATCTGCGACCCATTTCCCATCCTGCAGCACTACATGGTCCGAGAAATCACGGACGGAAAAAGAGGTATCAGCCCCACTCATGCCCCCTGCAATGATGATTACAAAGAGCAAAGCGATGTTGACGGCAAAAAATAAAAGTACGATCCCGACCGTGGAAAGAATATAGCGGCGGAAAAATCGCTGCACGGCGTTCATGGCGACACCTCCTTGAGATTAAGGCGATAGCCAAGCCCTTTAACCGTGACAAGGGAAACAGGCTTCGACGGGTTTTCCTCGATTTTCTCCCGTAAGTGTCGGATATGGGTGGAAAGGGTGCTTTCATACCCTTGCCAAAATTCCCCGCATATCGTCTCGCACAGGATACCCGTGGTAACGATCCGCCCTGCGTTTTGATACAGCTTTTCAAAAAGCTGCATCTCTTTGGCAGTCAATGTTTGTTTCTCTCCGTTTTTCCAAACTTCTGCGTTAGCCATATCCACGGTGGCTCCGGCAAGTTCCACCATTTCATTTTGCTTTGGGTAAGCGCGGTTTAAGATTGCGCCGACCCTGAGCAGTAATTCTTTGGGTAAGAAGGGCTTGGCGAGATAGTCGTCTGCGCCGATCTCTAACCCCTCGATGCGATCCTCCGCTTCACCACGAGCGGTCAGCATCAGAACGGGAACCCGGCTTGTGCGCCGTATTTCTTTCAAAACTGAGAAGCCATCCATGTCCGGCATCATCACATCCAACACGATCATACTTGGCTGCTCTCTCTGCCATATCCGTAATGCCTCAGCGCCAGATGCGGCGGTTATTAGATTTGTATATCCAGCCCGCCGGAAGATTGAGAGCAGCATCTCCAATACATCACGGTCATCATCAACCAGCAGTATTTTGTGATTTGTCATAAGCAAATTTCACCACCTATCTTTATTTACATTATAACGCAAAGGAAGTCGGATGCCTATTCTGTGTCTAAAATCTCAGAGATAATTCAAGGTTGGCTCAGCGTTATCTCAAGGTTGGGATGGTATGCTTAAATCATCACGAAAAGGAGGTATTCGCACATGAGCGATTATGTTATCGAAACCCGTGGCCTTACCAAAACATACGGGGAACAGAACAGTGTATCCAATCTGTCCATCCATGTGAGAAAAGGGCGTATCTACGGCCTGCTGGGCCGTAACGGAGCCGGGAAAACCACCACCATGCGGATGTTGCTGGGTCTTACCGCTCCATCTTCCGGCGATGTGAAGATTTTCGGCAAACCGCTTCGCGGAAACGAAAAAAACATCCTGCCCCGTATTGGTTCTCTGATCGAGTCGCCTGGGTTTTATCCGAACCTGACGGGAACAGAAAATCTTCGGATTTTTGCCGATTTGCGGGGACTCAAAAGCCCCAAATACATCAAAGGCGCGTTGGAGGTTGTCAACCTTCCGTACCGGGACAAAAAGCTGTTTTCCCAGTATTCGCTGGGCATGAAGCAGCGTCTTGCCATCGCACTGGCTGTCATGCACAACCCGGAACTACTGATTTTGGATGAGCCGATCAATGGCCTTGACCCTATCGGTATTGCAGAGGTGCGCGGTTTCATCCGGGAACTGTGCGACGCCACCGGGAAAACCATCTTGATCTCCAGCCATATCCTGTCGGAGATCTCCCTGCTTGCCGATGACATCGGAATCATTGACCACGGCGTATTGCTGGAAGAAGAAAGCCTTAAGGAGCTGGAAGCAAAGAACGGGAAATATTTCCGCTTTACTGTTTCCAATGCGGCGCTGGCTGCTAACTTGCTTCAGAGCAAACTTGGCATTCAGAATATCCAGGTGGACAGTGCCAATGAGCTGACGGTCCGCGACCTTCGGTTGGACACTGGCGCGGCGGTCCGGCTGTTTGTAGACGCAGGGCTGTCTGTGTCCGACGCCCATCTCTATGAGGACACCCTGGAAGATTACTTCAAGCAGGTTACAGGGGGTGAGGGCATTGCTTAAACTTTTGCGCTGTGAGTTTGCCAAGCTGAAACGAAAGCCCCTGTTCTTTGCGGCTGCGGCCATTTCGGCTTTGATTCCCCTGGGGTGTGCGCTGTTTCTGCCGGAGATGCAGGAATTTTCAAGTGGCGCGGAAGCGGTGGACCGCCTGATGTCTACTCTGTTTCAGTTGAGCGCCTATCTGCTCCTGATGCCTGCCGTAGTAGTGCTGGCATCGAATCTGCTCTTTGAAGAACAGGATAACGACACCTTAAAGAATCTCATGACCGTTCCTGTGAGCAAACCCGTGCTGGCCCTGGCAAAGATGACGCTGCTATTTCTGTTTTCCATTGCGTTTATGGCTGTCGGCGGCCTGGTCAATCTGGCGATTGTGCTGGCCTCCGGGCTGGAGCCGGTCGGCTTTTGGGAACTGTTTTTTGTAGGCATCGGACAAGGGATCATGATGTGGGCCGGGGCGCTGCCCTGTGTCCTCCTGGTGGTGCTTTTGAACCGCAGTTACATTATCTCCGTAATTATCACGTTCTTCTACACGGCGGTCAATTATATTTTTGGCACCAACGACTATTTCATCATGCAGCCGTTTGGGTTCAATCCAGGTACGCTGTTACCCGGACCGCTGACCTTCCGCTGGTTCTTTCAGTATCTGGACACATCCGGCGCACAGATGACGGAATTGATGGAGCGGATCAGTCCTTACTTTGTGACAACGCCCCAAGCGTTCCTGGTCGTTATCCTGGAGTCGGCAGTATTCCTGACATTGATCGCACTGGTCTATAAGCGCCAGAGCTGTTAAGGAGGTGTAAAGTCATGTGGAGTATTCTAAAAGGGGAATGGCGCAAACTGCGACGCTGCCAGATCCTGCTGGTTGGTATTGTAGCTCTGGCACTGTGCCCTGTCGTGCAATATGGCACCCAGCTGATTATCAACCCGGAGATGCGGGACCAGAACTTTGATTTTGTCAAACTGTTTGCCAATGTCATTTGGGGAAACACGCAGATTTTCCTGCCGATCTCGCTGGTTATGATTGGCGGCTGGCTGATTGACCGTGAGAACACAAATGACACCATGAAAAATCTGTTGACCGTGCCGGTATCCTACCCGAAGCTGCTGGGCGGGAAACTAATCGTCACGATTTTCCTGTCGATTCTGTTTGGAATTTATAGTGTAGCCATAACGGTTCTGACGGGCACACTCGCCGGTCTGGATGGATTCTCTGCTGATGTTCTGCTGCGGCAGGGCGCGCAGGTGGTCGCGGCCGCTTTCAATACCAGCCTGGTCTGTATGCCGATGATCCTGATTTTTGGACAGATGCGGGGAGCCTACCTGGGTGGGTCGCTTCTGACATTCTTCCTGGGGTATTGCATCTTGTTCTTCAAGAGCGGCTTCCTGCTCTCTGCTTATCCGTTTTCGGCGGCATTGATCCTCGCCGGTTTTGATATGCAGGAATACAATGGCGCTACGCAGGCTCCCAGCGTTTTGTTGGCAGCAGCAGGCATAGCGGCGGTGCTGGTTCTGACGATGGCGATTTTACTGCTATCCCGCCCCAGCAAAAAAGCAGGCAATAACAAAAAGAAAAAAGTCAAAAAGGGACGCGGCAGGCGTCGCGTTGGATGAGAGGAGCGAGTTCATGCGAAAATTAAACTATACTGGTAAAATCTGTGTCGTTCTCTGCGCAATTCTTTGTGTTGGCAGCTTGTCTGGATGTTCAACAGCCATGCAGTCTTTGGCGGACGGTACGGACGCCGTGTTGAACGGATTGGCGGACGGCACAGATATTGTGCTGAATGGCTTATCAGAAGGAGCTGACCAGGCTCTTGGCGGTCTATCAGAGGCAGACGACGGTCAGGCAAAGGACAGTATCGTGAACGCCTTTGGCGAACTTGTTGGCGATGCGGGAAATGCGGCCCTTACGCCCCAAAGTAAATTGCAGGGTCACAAAGAAAACGGGGTAGACGATTACACGGGGGCGTATGAAGCGACATATTCCGAGTTTACGGGCACAGAGATTTTATTCGGCGGTACTACGCTGGAGCGAGAAGCAGGAAGTACAATCCACATCACCTGTTCACTTTCTCTCGAAAGCGGCGAAGCAGCAGTTTTTCTTCGCTCAGGGGCAGATGATCCGGTTATTCTTCTCTCGGAGAGCGGTGAGTACGATGGCACAATAGAAGTTGATGGTACAAGCACTTATATCGGTGTGTGGGGCGACCAGGCAGAAGGAACCGTATCCATCGAAATTGAGTAAGGAGTACACATTATGAACGCAAAGAAAAAAACAATCATCATTGCTGTTATAGCTATCCTGGTAGTAGCGTTTATCGCGGTTGCTTTTCTTGCCACGCAGAAAAGCGCCGATTACTACACGCAAATTGACAACGACTGTGTAACCGAGATCGCACCACACGGAGCGATGAATTATCGCTACACATTAAGCGCCTACGATGAAACCGGGGCCGAAAAAGAACTGAACTTTGAAACGAGCCGAATTCTCACTGACGATGCCTACTTATGCCTGAAGGTAGCCCCATTCCGTGGTGTTGTTACCTGGGCAGAAGTGCAATTTGATGAAATGCCCGCCGCCGTGCAGGAACAATACGGCGGCAATTCGTAAGCCGAAGCCTATGTAGGCGCTACTTCAAACGGAAAGGCAGGTGCAGCATGAAAAGAATAAGAAAGTTCCTAATTCGCTCCTTCGCGCTTGTGATGCTTGCGATGCTCGTTGTTGGCGGTGTTTTGGGCGGATTTGGTTATAAAATGTACCGTGATGCACTTGCCGAGCAACCTCTTGAGGAAAAAGTTGCCGAGATTCAAGCTGATCCCGATTATACGACCCTTGCTGAAATCCCAGAGATTTATTTGGACGCCGTTGTGGCAGTGGAAGATCACCGTTTTGAACAGCATTTTGGAATTGACCTGATTGCCATAGGACGAGCTGCCTGGAACAATCTGACCTCTTGGAGCCTGCGTGAGGGTGGCAGCACCATAACACAGCAACTTGCCAAAAATCTGTATTTTACGCAGGAAAAAAGTTTCATCCGCAAGATCGCTGAGATGTTTATGGCATTCCGCTTGGAAAATACCTATACAAAAGATGAGATTTTAGAGTTGTATGTCAATTCTATCTATTTTGGAGACGGCTACTACTGTATTTACGATGCAAGCCAAGGATATTTTGGGAAAGCCCCTATTGATATGACGGATTATGAATGTACTCTCTTGGCGGGGATTCCCAATGCGCCCTCAGTTTATTCGCTGACAGCCAACCCAGAGCTGGCGGAACAGCGTCAAGAGTATGTCGTACAGAGAATGGTTCAATACGGCTACATAAGCGAGGATGAGGCACGAAGCATCTTGCAAGACCAATCATAACTGATAGATATATGCGATCTATCTGCCGGACGACGGCAAAAGAAAAAAAGCCGTCGTTCAGCAGGCAATCGCCATGCCCTAAACACACTTACGGCGGCTTTGACAAAATCAAGGCCGCCGTTCCTTATGCCCAAAGAGTGACGACCCTGTTTCAATGGTGACGGCGGCTTTAGGAGGGAGCCGCCGTGAAGCAAAGAC
>CDYX01013210.1_pt1 | contig 43123 bp, 38 predicted proteins | sample 554871 | NCBI WGS metagenome assembly CDYX01 (sample SAMEA3182061, study PRJEB8094) | gut metagenome | biome: human; feature: gut; material: Stool; isolation source: human stools | place: Canada | collected 2013-01-14 | reverse complement strand
AACCGCCATAGAGGGCGTGGTTATTCTAGAGCCGGAGGTTTTCGGCGACGCGCGGGGTTACTTCTTCGAGAGCTACTCGCAGCGCCGCTTCGACGCACAGGTCCGTCCCGTGCGCTTCGTGCAGGACAACGAATCGCACTCACGCTACGGCGTGCTGCGGGGCCTCCATTTCCAGAAAGGGCGTTACTCCCAGTCGAAACTCGTCCGCGTGGTCCGGGGCCGCGTGCTCGACGTCGCGGTGGATATCCGCCGCGGCTCCCCCACGTTCGGCCGCCACGTGGCGGTGGAGCTGACTGAAGACAACAAGCGTCAGTTCTTCATCCCGCGGGGCTTTGCGCACGGCTTCGCCGTGCTGAGCGACGAAGCGACGTTCCAGTACAAGTGCGACAACCCCTACGCCCCCGAATCGGAGGGCGCCATTGCATGGAACGACCCTTCGCTGGGCATCGACTGGCGTCTGGCCCCCGAAGATGTCGTCCTCTCGCCTAAGGACAGCGCCCACCCGCTGCTGTCGGAGGCCGGGGAACTGTTCGACTATAACGAAGACTATTATGCTTAATATCCTGATTACGGGCTCGAACGGTCAGCTTGGCAGCGCCCTGCGGCGTCTTGGCGGCGTCTCGCCCCACAACTACTTCTGTACGGACGTCGCGGAACTAGACATCACCGATGCGGCTGCCGTCCTGCGAACGGTCGAGGAGCGGCGCATCGACGTTATCGTAAACTGCGCGGCCTACACCGACGTGGAGCGGGCCGAAGAGGACGAACCGCGTGCGGACCTGCTGAACCACAAGGCCGCGGGCAATCTCGCGGCGGCGGCCAAGGCGACGGGCGCGACGCTGTTCCACGTCTCGACGGACTACGTCTTCGACGGCACGGCCCATACGCCCTACAGGGAGGATACGGCTCCCTCGCCGCTGGGAGCCTACGGGCGTACGAAGCTTGCGGGCGAACGCGCCGTCATGGCATCTGGGTGCCGGTATCTGATCTTCCGCACGGCGTGGCTCTATTCGGAGTACGGACACAACTTCCTGAAGACGATGCTGCGTCTGACTTCGGAGCGGGATACGCTGCAGGTGGTCTTCGACCAGATCGGCACTCCGACCTACGCCGGGGACTTGGCGCTTGCGATCTTCTCGATCATCGAGTCGGAACGCTACGCGGGCAACGAGGGCGTGTACCACTTCACCGACGAGGGCGTCTGCTCGTGGTACGACTTCGCGACGGAGATCGCCGCGGCCGCGGGTCACGACTCATGCCGCATCATCCCCTGCCACACGTCGGAATTTCCGACCAAGGCCCAGCGCCCGGCCTATTCGGTGCTGGACAAAACCAAAATCAAGACCACCTTCCAGATGGACATTCCCCACTGGAGGGAGGCAATGATCTACTGCCTGAAACAAATTGAAAATAAATCATTATGATACCCAAAATCATCCATTTCGTATGGTTGGGAGGAGGAAAATACCCCCCCGGTTCAGGATTGCATAAACTCTTGGAAGAGGATCTTGCCGGACTATACCATAAAGCGTTGGGATGAAACGAATTTCGATATAGATTCTGTTCCGTGGGTAAAGGAGGCTATTCAAATGAGGAAATGGTCTTTGGCTTCAGATTATATCAGACATTTTGCCCTTTATACGGAAGGTGGTATTTATATGGATACGGATGTCAAAGTATTCAGGCCCTTTGATGAGTTTTTATCTTGGGACTTCTTTTCTTCTGTCGAATATCATCCGACCTATTTTTTATCACAAGGTATTCATCAAATAGACGATGCCGGAGCCGTCCGACGGGATGGGGATATTGTCGCAGGACTGGGATTGTTGGCAGCTTTGATAGCTTCCAAGAAGGCTAATCCCTTTATTAAGGAATGTTTGGATTATTATGGCTCCCGGCATTTTATTCAAGAGGACGGATCTCTATATGTAGATGTCATAAATCCGGGCATTATGGCGATGTTGGCAACGAAGTATGGATTCCGCTATAAAGATGAGAATCAGTTACTTGACGGAAATATGATGGTGTATAGCTCAAGCATATTCGCAGGCGATCCTGCGACGAGAAGCAAGGAGTCCTATTCCATGCATTATTGTGACGGGTCTTGGCGGGAAAAAACTCTGAAAACCCGAATGAAAGATTATATAAAAAGGATTTTATATAAGAAAAGAAAATAATTTCCGCGATGCCGCGGAGTAAAATTCATTGATGTTGAATATATGAAACGCACTATCCTCATCACGGGCGGTGCGGGCTTCATCGGCTCGCATGTGGTCCGTCTTTTCGTGACCAAATACCCCGATTACCGGATCGTCAACCTCGACAAGCTGACTTATGCGGGCAACCTCGCCAACCTGCGGGACATCGAGGAGCGGCCGAACTACACTTTCGTCAGGGGCGACATCTGCGACTTCGAGGCGATGCGTGAACTGTTCCGGCAGTACGGCATCGACGGGGTGATCCACCTCGCAGCCGAGAGCCACGTGGACCGCTCGATCAGGGATCCGTTCACTTTCGCGCGTACGAACGTCATGGGTACGCTGTCGCTGCTCGAAGCTGCGCGGGAGTACTGGAACGGTGACTGGGCAGGCAAGCTGTTCTACCACATCTCGACCGACGAGGTGTACGGGGCGCTGGAGCTGACCCGCCCCGCGGGGGACCCTGCGGGCTGCGAGAGCGGCGGGGGTCCTTTCGGGGAGGAGTTCTTCACCGAGGAGACGAAGTACGACCCGCACAGCCCCTACTCGGCGTCGAAGGCTTCGTCGGACCACTTCGTGCGGGCCTACCACGACACGTACGGCATGCCGACGCTGGTGACGAACTGCTCGAACAACTACGGTCCTTACCAGTTCCCGGAGAAGCTGATTCCGTTGTTCATCAACAACATCCGCCGCGGAAGGGCGCTTCCGGTGTACGGCCGCGGGGAGAACGTCCGCGACTGGCTCTACGTCGAGGACCACGCACGGGCCATCGACGTGATCTTCCACAGGGGCAAAGTCGCCGACACGTACAACATCGGTGGTTTCAACGAATGGAAGAACATCGACCTGATACGGGTGATCGTCAAAACCGTGGACCGGCTGCTGGGCAATCCCGAAGGCGCTTCGGAAAAGCTGATCACCCATGTTGCCGACCGCGCGGGTCACGACCTGAGATACGCCATCGACTCGCGCAAACTCAAAGACGAGCTGGGCTGGCAGCCCAGCCTGCAGTTCGAAGAGGGGATCGAAAAGACCGTCCGCTGGTACCTCCAGAACCAAAAATGGATGGACGACATTACTTCAGGAGAGTATGAAAAATACTACCAGAGCATGTATAAGGAGAGGTAGATATGGCACTTAACGGATGAACATCGGCTCCGAAATGCAGGAAATAAGCTCTAACAACAAACGAATAGCAAAGAATACGCTTCTGCTCTACTTCCGGATGCTTGTTACCATGGCGGTAAGTCTCTACACCAGCCGGGTGGTATTGAATATTCTGGGGGTGGAGGACTTCGGCATTTATAATGTCGTGGGCGGAATCGTTGCCATGTTCGGATTCATCAATGGGTCAATGACCTCCGCGACACAGCGGTACCTGACCTTTGAGCTGGGACAGAACAATCGGACGCAACTGACAAAGGTTTTCTCGACCAGCCTTTCAATACATGCCATCATATCCTTTCTTATAATAGTGCTGGCGGAAACGGTCGGGCTTTGGTTCTTATGGAACAAAATGCAGATTCCGGCCGACCGCATGAATGCCGCTTTCTGGGTATTCCAGTGCTCGGTAGCGGCATCGGTGATCATGATCATGAGCGTACCGTACAATGCGGCCATCATCGCCCATGAAAGAATGAGCGCATTCGCCTACATATCGATTATCGAAGTCTCTTTGAAATTGCTGATCGTCTGTTTTCTTCGGTATTTTCACACCGACAAACTGATATTGTACGCCGCGTTGATCGTTATTGTCCAACTCGTCATACGTCTATGTTACAGCTGGTATTGCAACCGGCATTTCAAAGAGACGAAATATCGTTGGATATGGGATAAGACGCTGTTTTGCGAAATGACAGGCTTCGCAGGCTGGAATCTTTTCGGCAACCTTGCGGCCATTACATTTACGCAGGGACTGAACCTGCTGCTGAATATGTTCTTCGGTCCGGTTGTCAACGCTGCCAGAGGTATCGCCGTGCAGGCCCAAACCGCCATCGGTCAGTTCAGCAGCAACTTCCAAACGGCCCTCAACCCGCAAATAACCAAATCGTACGCGACCGGCGACATGGAATACATGCATGGCCTGATTTTCCGGAGCGCCAAATTTTCATTTTTCCTGCTGCTGCTGTTATCGCTTCCCGTCCTTATCGAGACAAAAGCGCTACTGACACTCTGGCTGAAAATCGTCCCGGACCACACAGTCGTATTCCTGCGGATCATGTTGTGCACGACATGGGTGTATGCCGTCTCCAATCCGTTGATTACAGCCGCTTCCGCCACCGGCAAGATCAAACTATACCAAAGCGTCGTCGGAGGGTTGCTGCTGCTGATCCTACCGATTTCTTATCTTTGTTTGCGGCTAGGGCTCCCTGCATACAGCGTCTTTATCGTACATTTAGTCATTGAAATTACAGCCCAATTCGCCCGGCTGCTGATGCTCAAAAGAATGATTAAACTTTCACTGCGAGAATATTTCAGTAAAGTAGTGTGGTGTATTTTCAAGGTAACGGCAATCGCGCTTGCAGTACCGCAGGCAGTAATATATTGCCACCCCCAGCACGGAGTATGGAATCTTTTGATGGTATGCCTCGTATGTACCCTATCGACAAGCATCTCCATCTATTATTTCGGCTTGACATCCGGTGAAAAGACTTTCATCTCTTCAAAAATCTCAGTCATATTGGCAAGGCTAAAACCCAAAACCAAAGACTAATGCATCGTATTCCCTATTTCGACTTCCTGAGGGGCATCGCTATCATTATGGTGGTATGCCTGCATTGCATCGACTATTCCGCCATGGAAGGCCCCGTTTTGAATCTTTTCGGAGTGGAATTCAGGAACCTGCTGAATGCGGCCGTCCCGCTGTTTCTGGCGATATCGGGTTATTTCATGGCAAATAAAAAAACAGACACCCCGACTGCATATAAAGAGTTCCTGAAAAGACAGGCGGTAAAGGTATACATTCCCATGCTGGTCTGGTCGGTTCCCTATCTGATCCTTGCATACCTGCACCGGGAAAACTCCGTGACCTCGTGGCTACTTTATTTCTTCGGCGGATTCTCTATCTACTACTTCATCATCCTGATCGTACAGTATTACGCACTGCTGCCCTTAATGCAGAAAATGGGACGCTCCCTAGGGGGGGGGTGCTGGCAGCCGTCACAATCAGCATCACCTGCATATCCTGCATGGAAATCCTGCTTTATGTATATCGGATGGAAATACCATTGATCGTATACGCCGGGCCGTTCCCGCTATGGATCATGTTCTTCGTGACCGGAATCTATCTACGTAACCATACGGTTCAAATGAAATACGTTTACCCGCTGGTGATTCTTTTCTTCCTGCTGTCCGTCGCAGAAAACTTCGTCATCATGCACTACATGGGGCAGGTAACAGGACTCGGCATCAAAGTCTTTTCGTTCCTTTTTTCACTTTATTTCATCATCATGCTGTTTGCAAGTCCCCTGCAACGTTATCTAACTGCCCGTAAAGATCGCTTCATTGTCCGCAGCATCGCCAAGGTCGGGGAAATATCCTTCGGCATTTATCTGATCCACATGCTGGTCAATATGGTACTGAACAAATTATGCGGCTACCACGACTTCAATTTCATATTGGTTCTGACAATAAGTATTGCTGTCATCATTGCCACCATGAAATTGGTGCCGACTTCCATCCGTAAATACATAGGCTTTTCATAACATGATCGAAATCCGGAATAAACGGGATTGCTGCGGTTGCAACGCATGCGTACAAAAATGTCCCCAGCAGTGCATCGGACAGTCCGAAGACGCCGAAGGATTCATTTACCCTCAAGTAGATAAGGCCCGGTGTGTCGGTTGCGGCCTATGCGAAAAAGTATGTCCGGTCATCAACCAGAATCCCAAAAGCAAACCTTTGAAAGTCATGGCCGGCCGAAACGGAAATGAAGAAATCCGGATGCAGAGTTCCTCAGGCGGAGTTTTCACATTATTGGCAGAACAGATCATCGGCCGGGGCGGGGTTGTCTTCGGTGCCCGGTTCGACGAGAACTGGAATGTCGTACACAGTTACACCGAATGTACGGACGGACTGGCTGCATTCCGGGGCAGCAAATACGTACAAAGCAGGATCGGGGAGACATTCAGGCAAGCCAGAGAATTCTTGCGACAGGGCTGCGAGGTACTATTCACCGGAACCCCCTGCCAGATTGCGGGATTGCATAGGTTCCTCGGAAAAGAATACGACAATCTGTTCACCATGGACATCGTATGCCACGGAGTTCCCAGTCCGGGTGTATGGAAAGAGTATTTGAAACAAACAACTCAGAATTTATCTCCGATCGCACGTATCGTCGGGATAAATTTCCGCGACAAGCGCACCGGTTGGAAAGAGTATAGCTTCACACTCCATCTTTCGTCACCGGACAAAGAGGTTTTGCATACCGAAAAGTTTTACCGGAACAAGTATATGCGCGGATTCCTCGCCAATTTATATCTGCGGCCATCCTGTCATCAATGTCCGTCAAAATCAGGCAAATCCGGGGCCGACATTACATTGGCGGACTTTTGGGGAATCGAACATATCGTACCAAGCATAGATGATGACAAAGGGACCGGATTGATACTGGTCAATACGGCCAAAGGGAAATGCATGTACAATACCTTACCAATTATTTCGCAAGAGGTTGAATATGAACAAGCTCTTAAAGGGAATCATGTGATTGAAATTTCAGTTCCCATTCCTTCGCAAAGGGAGTGTTTTTTTGACAACTTCGGAAAAGAGAATTTTTTCCGGCTGATAGACCGTCTTACAAAAGAACCTCTCAAGACACGGTTACGCCGGGCAGCGGGCCGGTTCATTAAACGATTACGATGAAAATAGGCATATTGACCCAACCGCTGCAGAGGAATTACGGCGGGATACTCCAATGCTACGCGCTGTGCGAAGTATTGAAGGGATTGGGGCATGAAGTGTGCGTGCTGGACAGACACCACCATACCCCTTTCCTGCGAAAATTGCTCCGCAGCGCAAAAAGAATACTACGCTATTGCCTCGGCGCAGAAAAAAAGGAAAACATCTTGTCCATATGGATGACCGCCGGTCAAATGCGGACAATCAGCCGGCATACCTCGGCGTTCATCGACAGGCATATCCCTCATACCCGGCCGCTCTTGAGGACAAAAGAACTCCGGCAGGCCGCCGGCAACGAGCACATAGATGCATATGTCGTGGGTAGCGACCAAGTATGGCGTCCGGTCTTCTCCCCCTGCATCACCAATTATTACATTGATTTCGACCAACGGGACCATATCATTCGGATCGCCTACGCGGCATCGTTCGGGGTCGACGCATGGGAATACGACCGGCAAACGCAACAGGTGTGTGCCGGTTATGCAAAAAAATTCGATGCCATATCCGTGCGCGAGGACTCCGGAGTTACATTGTGCCGAAATTATCTGGGAGTCGCGGCGGAACATGTCCTCGACCCAACAATGCTGCTCAGGCGGGAACAATATGAAAAACTGGCAACGGATCGGCACGCCCTTGCAAGCAGAGGGAACCTGTTGACCTATATCCTCGACCCGTCCCCGGAAAAATCAACGATCGTCGGGCACGTGTCCCGGAAATTGGGTCTGACTCCGTTTAGCGTGATGCCGTCCCGGGAAGCGGACGTCCTGAACTGCGCGATGTATCCGGAAGAGTGTACTTCCCCAGCGGTAGAACAGTGGCTGCGCGGGTTCATGGACGCCCGGTACGTCATTGTCGATTCTTTCCACGGCTGCGTGTTCTCCATCCTGTTCAACAAACCGTTCATCGCCATAGCCAACTGCAGCAGGGGCGAAACCCGTTTCACTTCCCTGTTAAGGACGTTCGGCCTCGAAGGCCGGTTGATTCATAGTGCCGGGGAATTGACCGACAGCCTGATAACGGCTCCGGTCGATTGGGAGCGATGTAACGGAATATTACAGTCGGAGAGGAAAAAATCCCTTCTTTTCCTCCGAACAAATCTTAACAAATAGACATGGAGTTTTACATTTACCTTGCTTTGATCGTACTTTTTTTATCGCTCGTAAAAAGGGCCAACAACAAAGTCGTATACATAGGAGTCGCTTTCGCCTTGTTCTTTCTGGCTGCCTACCGTAGTCTGGGAGTGGGAACAGATTCCGAGGCGTATTACACAATATATTATCAATATGCCAATAACGACGCCTACGTAGCAGCCAACGAAAATTATAAAACCGCGGAATTCATCTGGCTGGCAATGTTAAGGTATTTCCGCAATGCGAACAATTATAGGGGATTGCTGGTCATGTTGGCTGCCTTGAATGCCATACCGCTCTTCTATGCCCTCAATAAGCAAAGCAAATGGCCGTTGTTCTCGGTTTTCCTTTATATCTCGCTGTACTTTTACGGGAACTCCATGAACGCGATGCGCCAGTCGGTGGCAATGTCCTTCCTGTTGTTGGCCATCCCCTTTTTGGAGAAAGACAAAAACAAATACTACCTGCTGCTGATGCTATTGGCAATGGCCATACACATGTCCGCATTATATGTCTTCCTGTTCGTCTGGGTGTTTTATAAAGCGAACTTGAATTTCGACAACAAACTCAAATATGCGCTCGCAATAGCCATCAGTTTCATTATCGGCATGTTCTTTACGGCATGGTTCAAGGAGACTCTCAAACCCATAGCCAATTTATTCGCTTCGAGCAACTATGACTATTACCTAAGCGGGGGAACCGTTAACGAATCGAGGAACCTGCTCTCCAACCTTGGACTCAATCTGGTAGCCGTATTCATGCTGTACATCAATAAGGATGCGAACAATATATATTTCAAATTATATATCCTCGGAGTAATCATGGTCAACTTACTTGCCGGACTGGGTGCATTTTCAGGTCGTGTTGTCAGTTATTTCAGCCTGATGCAGATCGTGGCTATCCCGAACCTTCTATATCTGGTCAAAAAAACATTCCAGAAATATTTGTATACCGTGATATTCATTGCGTATGGGCTTTCCGTCTATATTTATTATCTCTTTAAAAATCTCAGCGAGATCGTACCCTATTCCAATATATTCAGTAATTAACCGCTCTGATGTTCTCCGTTGTAATCCCCTTGTATAATAAACAAGACTGTATCCGCAATACCGTACAGTCCGTATTGAATCAAACGTTCCCCGATTTTGAAATAAATATCGTAGACGACGGATCGACGGACCGCAGTTTGGAAATCGCACGCCAATTCGATGATCCCCGGATCAGGGTCTTTTCCAAACCGAACGGCGGCGTATCGTCCGCCCGCAATTACGGGATAAGGCAATCCCGGAAAAAGTATATTGCGTTTCTCGACGCTGACGACCTTTGGTATCCGGATTATCTTAGCGAAATCGCACGCCTGATAGATAAGTATCCCGGATGCGGCATCTATTCGGCTGGATACATTTTACGGAAAAAACACCGGGAGATCCGATATGCCTACCCGACCGAAGGTGTCATACAAGATTATTTCAAAGAATACTTCAAACACAAAAGTCCATTTTGCAATGCTTCGTGTGCTGTAATCCCGGTGGAAGCTTTCGGGAAAGTTGGTTATTTTCCAGAGAATCTGCATACAGGCGAAGACTTGTATATGTGGATGGCCATCGCCGAACACTATAATGTATGTGTTACGCCAAATATCCTGATGAGTTACGAGTATCAGGAATCGACATTCAATGACCGCCTCGAAAAAAACATATATATACAAGGTGATTTATTCAAAAAGCTCTGCAAGTGCCAAAATACATATCTGAACGAAATCATTGCACGTTTGGTAATTACAGACGCCATTTTTCAGGCATTGAGAAATAATAAAGACGTATCGAAGAGTGTTGAGAAAAAATTCAATTACACCAAATTCAACAGAACAGAGCTATTATATCTTCGAATTCTGAACCGAACCCCGGCTTGGAGCAACAAGATCATCCGCAACGGATGGAAATTAGGTTCAGCTATTAAAACCTATTTATTAGGGGTAATGGGAAGATAGAGACACAAGAAAACATCCAATGAGATCGCCCCATATCTATGAACAAACAAAATAACGATCCATGCGAATTTTAATATTGAATCCGATTCTTTATACCGCCGAAAACAATACAATCCCGACCGTATCTTCAATTAAAGACACGATGATCTACAATTTATGTCTTGGATTTAAACAATTGGGGCATGACATAACATTGGCGGCAGCAATGGAATACCAACCATGCAAGAAAGAAGAATATGATTTTAAAATTTTGTTTTTCAAATCGGACTTGAAAAGAATCTTTCCACCGTCCGTACTCCCGTTCTCACGAGAACTGTGGAAACACCTAAAACAGAACAGTCAACAATACGATCTCATAATCAGCAGCGAGGTATTTTCTTTTCAAAGTCTATTTGCGTCGCTATTATACCCTCGCAAAACCATAATATGGCATGAATTGGCATTACATCCCCAAAAGCTATATAAACTACCATCCAAAATATGGTACAACTTTATAGCACCAGTATTTATCAGAAAGACATTGGTAGTTCCCCGCTCCAAAGCCGCATATAATTTCATAAAAAGATACCATAAAAAAACAACGACTGAATGTATTGAACATGGAGTTAATATCGAGAAATTTGCGGTATCGGCAGAAAAAAAAGATTTTTTCATCGTCATTTCTCAATTAATAGAACGTAAAAACATTTCCTCGATTATTACGAAATTCGCAGCCTTGATAAAGGATAAACAATATAAAGACTTTAAATTGTATGTCATAGGACAAGGCCCCTTGGAGGAGCAACTCAAAAGACAATCCATAATTTCCGACACACAAAACAATATAATATTTACCGGGTTCCTGCCCCATGTCCAAATGAGCGAATATACAGCTCACGCAAAAGCGTTATTGATCAATACATACCAAGACAATAACATGGTTTCCATTCCTGAAACACTCTCCTGCGGAACTCCGGTCATTTCGAATACCGTTCCTACGAATTCCTATATTATAAACAGCCATCAATTAGGTATAGCAAAAGATAATTGGGATGAACACGATTTGAAAGAGATTATTGCGAATAATTCCTTCTATGTAAAAAACTGCATTGCATACCGAGATAATCTGGCCAACAGCCATATTGCCCAGACTTTCCTAGACATCTTTCAGGATAAAAAATAGCCGAAAATATAAAATAAAAACAGATGGCTATAAACAGAATCAACTGGCTATCCGTCCTTCAAGGGTGGAGCATGTTACTGGTCGTCATCGGGCATGTGACATTGACGAATGTGTTCCAAGATCCCGAAACCCCCGTTAGTGCAGAGATCGAACGGATCATATACAGTTTTCACATGCCGCTATTCATGTTCATTTCCGGATTTCTGTTTTACCTGACAAAAATAGGGCGGAACAAGAGATACGTGGAGACCATCGGAGACAAGGCAAAAAGGTTGCTGATCCCCTATGCCGCATTCACCTGCGCAACGTTCTTTCTGAAATATGCCTTCAATCCGCTAATGAGACGGCCGGTAGACTTTTCATGGTCGGAAATCCTCGACATAGTCACGTTTAGATCCAACCCGTTGGCTGAAATGTGGTTCATATCGACTCTCTTCGTTCTGTTCCTGTTCTTCCCCATATACAAATGGTCGCTGGGCGGCAAGATGAAAAGCGTTCTCATGTTTTGTGCCGCCCTGCTTATCTATTTCTTCTTCCCGAAGGATATAGAACTATTCTGCATTTCATATGCGTCCAGCTATCTGCTCTTTTTTTATACGGGAATATTGATCTCCAAATACGGGGGGGGGAAATTCTTGGACACTCCCGTGCTCCTTTGGTGCTGCACGGCATTGATGGTAGTCTGTTCACTGTATCCCGGCATTCCGCTATTGAATATTTTCGTCGGGATATTTTTCTCATTGACCCTTTGCATGTTTTTATCACGGCACTTACCCGGCCTTTTCGGAAGCTTCAGGGAGTATACGTTCCAGATTTTCCTGATGGGGATATTCTTCCAGATAGCAATCCGGTTCATCTATGCCAAACTCGGAATCGCATGCCTCTACTGGCCTCTGTATATCGTGAGCATCCTGCTGGCTTTGTATATGCCGGTACTGATCTCCAAAGCCATCCGGAAAACAGGCAGCAAGGCGCTGGCCAGATGCTTCGGGTTATAAAGCCCATCGGCGTTTTCAGCAGGCCGGATTGCCTTGTACAATTGCGTTTCCCAAATCCATGATCCATGAAAATACTGTTAGCCAATAAATTTTATTATCCCCGGGGCGGGGATTGCACTTACCTCCTGAACATAGAGGAACTCTTGGAGTCGCACGGGCATGAAACGGCCGTTTTCGCCATGCAATATCCGGAAAACATCCCCTCCCCATGGAGCGGTTATTTTCCAAGCGAAATAAAATTCACGCCCGGATTGAAAATGCTGGAAGCCTTCTTCCGGCCATTCGGCACGGGAGAGGTCAAGCGCAAATTCACCAAACTGCTGGACGACTTCCGCCCCGACATCGTACACTTGGGCAATATTCATACGCAACTCTCGCCCGTTCTCGCCAAGATCGCGCACGGAAAAGGGATAAAAGTTGTCTGGACATTGCATGACTACAAACTCCTGTGTCCACGCTACGATTGCCTGCGCAACGGCGAGATACCCTGCGAGGCATGCTTCTCGGACAAACACAAGGTCCTCGAATACAAGTGTATGAAAAATTCGCGCATAGCCAGCTACATCGCTTATCGGGAAGCCTTGAAATGGCCGCGTGAAAAACTGGAGAACTACACGGATGCTTTCATCTCTCCAAGCCGGTTCCTGAAGGACAAAATGGTGCAGGGCGGATTTGCAAAGGATAAGATACATACATGCTGCAATTTCATAAATACCGCGAAAGTACGACGGGAAAACTATGACAAGGACGATTATTACTGTTATGTCGGCCGACTGTCGCACGAAAAAGGCATCGGAACGTTGATCGAAGCAGCGAAAGGACTACCCCTCAAACTAAAGATCATCGGCAACGGTCCACTGCAGGAGATACTGACAGCACAGGCTGCGGGAGCGGATATCGAACTGCTCGGATACAGACAATGGGACGAGATAAAGGAGATTGTCGGTAAGGCACGGTTCTGCGTACTCCCCTCGGAATGGTATGAGAACAACCCGTTTTCCGTCATCGAATCTCAGTGCTTGGGCACACCCGTTTTGGGCGCCCGGATCGGCGGCATCCCCGAACTGATAGACGAAGGCAAGACCGGAATGCTGTTCATGCCCGGAAACGCAGAAGAGCTGAAAACTCAGATCGCCCAAATGTTCGCAACCCCGTTCGAATACCGTCAGATCGCACTCGACGCCCAGAAAAGATATTCGGCAGAGAGGTACTATACAGAACTTATGAAAATCTACAACAACATATAAGATGAATACCCGGAATATCCCGCACCCCACCGACGCCAGCATTATCCTGACCTATCGCTGCCCGATGAAATGCAAGATGTGCAACATCTGGTTCAACCCCACGAAAAAAGACGCCGAGATCAAAGCTGCGGACCTCCGTACGCTGCCGCGCCTGAAATTCATCAACCTGACCGGCGGAGAACCCTTCGTCCGCGAGGATCTGGCGGAAATCGTGGAAGAGTGCTACAAACATACGGACCGCATCGTCATCTCCACGTCCGGATGGTTCGAAGACAAAGTCGTGGCCTTGGCCAAACAATTCCCGAACATCGGCATCCGCATCTCGATCGAAGGACTGAGCTGCAAGAACGACGAACTGCGCGGACATGCCGGCGGCTTCGACAAGGGGCTGAGGACACTGCTCACGCTGAAGCAGATGGGGCTGAAAGACATCGGATTCGGCTGCACCGTGTCGAACAACAATTCCAAGGATATGCTCTCGCTCTATCAGCTGTCGCTGTCCTTGGGCATGGAGTTCGCTACGGCGGCTTTCCACAACTCCTATTATTTCCACAAGGACGACAACGTAATCACCAACAAGGACGAGGTGTGCAAAAACTTCAAGCAGCTGATCGAATGGCAGTTGCAGGAGAACCATCCGAAAAGCTGGTTCCGCGCATGGTTCAATATGGGGCTGATCAACTACATCGAAGGCGGCCGCCGCATGCTGCCGTGCGAAGCGGGTTCGGCGAACTTCTTCATCGATCCTTTCGGCGAAGTATATCCGTGCAACGGTCTCGAAGAGAAATACTGGCAGAAATCGATGGGCAATATCCACGAAACGCCCGACTTCATGGATATCTGGGAGAGCGGCCGGGCGCAGGAAGTCCGCGCCATGGTCCGGAAATGCCCGAAAAACTGCTGGATGGTCGGTACGGCCAGTCCTGTAATGCACAAATACATGAAATACCCGCTGAAGTGGGCGCTCAGAAACAAGCTCCGCAGCCTGCGGGGAAAACCGGCCAGTCTGGACAAGAAGTGGTGCGATGTCGGCCAAGACCCGATGCAAGGCGATTTGCGGGAAAAATTCTAACCAAGTCGTGAATGCCAAAAAGAATGACCGTTTTCCGGCTATGAAAATAGTCGTCACCGGCACCCGGGGGATTCCCGGCATCATGGGCGGCGTGGAAACGCACTGCGAAGAGCTGTTTCCGCGTATCGCCCGGAAGGGATTCGACGTAACCGTAATACGGCGGAAAAGCTACGTGCACGATACGCTGCGGCAATACGAAGGAATTACGCTCGTCGATCTCGAAACCCCGAAAAAGAAATCGCTCGAAGCGATCGTCCATACGTTCCGGGCAGTCCTCAAAGCCAAAAAGCTGAAAGCCGACATCATCCACATCCACGCCGTCGGCCCGGCGCTGCTGACGCCGGTCGCACGCCTGCTGGGACTAAAGGTGGTATTCACCCACCACGGACCGGATTACGACCGGGACAAATGGGGTGCGGCAGCAAAAACGGTACTCAGACTGGGTGAAATGATGGGCACACGCTTCGCCAACGAAGTCATCGTGATTTCGAACGTCATAAACGACATTCTGAGCCGCAAATACCACCGCAAAGAGTGTCACCTGATCTACAACGGGGTTCCGGCTCCCCAGATCGCCGATTTTCCGGAATATTTCGAAAAAACGGGCGTCGAAAAGGGGAAATACATCTTCAGCATGTGCCGCTTCGTCCCCGAAAAGAACCTGCACCACCTGATCGAAGCCTTCTCGAAGACCGACAACAAGGGGTGCAGACTGGTGCTGGCCGGAGATACGGATTTCGAAGACGAGTACTCCGCGGGACTCAAAAAATACGCACGGGAACAGGGCGTCGTCCTGACCGGCTTCATCAAGGGGAAAAAGCTGCACGCCCTTCTCACCCACGCCCGCTGCTTCGTACTGCCCTCTTCGCACGAAGGGCTTCCGATCGCATTGCTGGAAGCGATGAGTTACAGACTGCCTGTCATCGTAAGCGACATTCCGGCCAATCTGGAGGTCGGTCTTGAAAAAGAGGCTTATTTCCCCGTCGGCGACATAGCGGCGCTGGCGCAGAAGCTCCAGCAAAACATCGACGCACCCTACCGGCAAAAGGAATATCCGATGGAAAAATACGACTGGGACGCTATCGCCGGACAAACGGCCGCAGTATATGAAAAATGCGCGGCACTCCGGCCGGACAGGTAAATTTCCGCCTACCCTTCCCGGCTGATCTCAGCCACGGTCGCCCCGACGAATGCTATCAGCTCCGCCGGGGTGATTTTCAGTTGCAGGCCCCGGACGCCGGCGCTGATATAGATGAACGGATGCTCCCCGGCCGAAGAGTGGATATAAGTCGGGAAGCGCTTTTTCATGCCGACCGGCGAACAGCCGCCGCGGATATAACCCGTCACGGGCAGCAGCTCCTTCATCGGAATCAGATCGGCCTTCTTGTTGCCCGACACGCGGGCCGCGGCCTTGAGATCGACCTCGTGATTCCCCGGCACCACGCAGACGAAGTATCCCGTCCGGTCGCCTTTCAGCACGAGGGTCTTGAAAACCGTGGCGATCTCCTCGCCCAGCTGTTCGGCGACGTGCGTCGCCGCCAGATGCTCTTCGTCCACCTCGTAGGGAACAAGCTCGTAATTTATCTTCGCACGGTCGAGCAGCCGCGCCGCATTCGTCTTTTCGACTTTTCCGTGTGCCATCTCAGCTATTGATGTTCGATTTTTCGGCTTAAGTTGCGCAAAGGTAGTTTATTTTACCCGGATTGTCGCATTTTAGCTACATTTGTCAGATGTTTCGCCGAAAAATCACATACAAACCGCTCGCCTTTCTCATCGCGGTTCTGGTCCTCCCCACCGTCCTGCCGGCGCAGAGCACCCGTGTCCGCGGGCGCGTCACCGACGCCGCCGACGGCACGCCGATGCAGTTCGTGAGCGTCGTCTTTCCCGGCACCACGACGGGCATCACCACCGACGAGGCGGGCATCTACACGCTCGAAACCCGCGACACGGTGAGCCGCGTGCAGGCCACGATGGTCGGCTACGCCTCGCAGACCAAGCCGCTCATACAGGGCGGCTTCAACCAGATTGACTTCGCCCTCGAAGCCGTGGAGTTCGGTATCGGCAGCGTCGTCATCACCCCCGGCGACAACCCGGCGCATCCGATCCTGAGGGGCGTCATCCGCCGCAAGCCCCAGAACGATCCCGACCTGTACGACAGCTACACCTGCGCCACCTATACCAAGATGCAGCTCGACCTGACGAATATCAAGCCCCGGTTCCGCAGCAAGCGGCTGCAACGCAATTTCGGGTTCGTCTTCGACTACATCGACACCTCGGCGCTCACCGGACAGGCCTACCTGCCGGCCATGATCTCCGAAGCTACGGCCGACTATTACCACAGCAGGCGCAACCCCGCCGTTTCGCGCGAAATCATCCGCGCCAGCCGCGTGTCGGGCGTCGAAGACAGCTTCGCCATCGCCCAGTTCACGGGCCAGATGCACGGCAACGTCAATTTCTACGCCAATTACATCGACATCTTCAACGTCCGCTTCGCCAGTCCGCTCTCCGATTCGGGTCTGGCCTTCTACGACTATTTTCTGGTGGACAGCATGCAGGTGGAGGGGCGCAAAACCTACAAAATCCGCTTCCATCCCAAGCGGCTCGCCACGCCCGTACTCGACGGCGAAGTCAATATCGACTCGGCGTCGTACGCCCTGCAGTCGGCCTCGGCGCGCATGCCTAAGGGCGTCAATGTAAACTGGATCAAGCACCTGCGGCTCGAAAACGACAACCGCATCGTCGCCGACAGCACGTGGTTCCGCCACCGCGACCGGGTGTCGGCCGAATTTTCGATCGCCACGGGCGACTCGTCGAAGCTGACCTCGTTCATCGGCACGCGCGAAGTGGTCTACTCCGACGTGCGCGTCGGGGTTCCCATTCCCGACGAAGTCGCGCGCATGGACAACAACGTCGTCATCGGCGACGAAGAGGGAGTCAGCCGCACGGACGAAGCCTTCTGGGAACAAGTGCGCCCCTACCGGCTGAGCGAGAAGGAGAAGGGCATCTACTCGATGGTCGATTCGGTGCAGAACGTGCCGCTCTACCGCAACATCTACACGCTCATCAACACCGTGATCGTCGGTTACTGGAACACCAAATACATCGGCATCGGCCCCTATTACAAACTGGCCAGCTTCAACAAACTCGAAGGGTTCCGCATGCAGCCGGGATTCCGCACGACCACGGCCGTCAGCAAACGCATACGTCTCTCCGGATATGCGGCCTACGGCACGCGCGACGGCATGTTCAAGGGCGGCGGCAGCGTCGAACTGGCTTTCAACCGCCGCCTGACGCGCAAGCTCACCGTTTCGGGCCGGCACGACGTGATGCAGCTCGGCGCGGGACAGAACGCGCTCACGGAGAGCAACATCCTCAGCTCGCTGCTCTCGCGCGGCGACTCCCGGCTTTCGATGGTCAACCGCGGCGAGATCGGCTACGAACACGAATGGAGCCACGGCACCAGCAATTTCCTCGGCGCCCGCATCCAGAAGATCTTCGGCAACCGCTACGTGCCGCTGGTGCGTCCCGACGGCCGGATCGTAAACTCCGTATCGGACGCCGCGCTGCACGTCGGGATGCGTATATCGAAGAACGAGAGCATCTACCGCCTGCCCTTCGACAAGCAGTACATGGGCACGGTCTACCCCATCCTGACGCTCGGATTCACGGCCGGCGTTCCCGCCATGCTGAACGACAGCTACGAATACTACCGGCTCGAAGGGGGCATCCACTACAAACCCGAACTGCCGCCGCTGGGCTATTCCAACATCACGCTGCAGGGCGGCAAAATCTTCGGCAAGGTCCCCTATCCGCTGCTCAAGCTCCACGAAGGCAACGGCACCTACTTCTACGATCCCAATGCCTTCTCGTGCATGAATTTCTACGAATTCGCATCGGACGCATGGGTGGCGCTCTTCTTCGAACACCACTTCAACGGCATCCTGCTGGGCCGCATTCCGCTCGTCAAGAAACTCAAGTGGCGCGAAGTGCTGGTCTGCAAGGGCGTGTGGGGCACGCTCTCGAAGGAGAACGACGGCAGTCTGCCCGACACGCAGGCTCCGCTGCTCTTCCCCCGCGGCATGACGTCGGTCTCGGACCCTTACGTCGAAATGGGCTTCGGCGTCGAAAATATCTTCCGCCTGCTGCGCGTGGACTGCATCTGGCGTCTCACCCACCGCGATCCCAAGCCGGGACAGGACGTGCAGAACTTCGCCGTAAACCTGAGCATGCACCTCAAATTCTGACATAGGGTTCCTTGTGTCGAAGATTTTGACTACCTTTGGGGCTTAAAATACGGAATCATATGATAAAAGGCGCCATATTCGACATGGACGGTACGCTCGTGGCCAATTCGCCGGTCCACATCCGGGCGTTCGAAATCTTCTGCGACCGCTACGGCGTGCGCGGCTGGAAGGAGAAACTGGGAGGGGCTTTCGGCAGGGGCAACGACGACATCATGCGGCTCATCATGCCCGAAGAGGTGATCCGCGAGAAGGGAACTGCGGCGCTTGGCGACGAGAAGGAGGCCATCTACCGCGAAATCTACGCTCCCGAAATCGAACCCATGCCGGGTCTGGTCGCCCTGCTCGACAAACTCCGCGATGCGGGCATACGCTGCGCCGTAGGTTCGTCGGGGTGCAGGGCCAATGTCGATTTCGTGCTTGAGAAGTGCGACATCGAATCCTTTTTCGACGCCAAAATCAACGGCGACATGGTGACGCGCTGCAAACCCGATCCGGAAATCTACCTGACGGCGGCGGCCGCACTCGGACTCGCACCGGCCGAATGCGTCGTCTTCGAAGACGCCAAGGCGGGCATCGAGTCGGCACGGCGGGCCGGCGCGGGCCGCATCGTCGCGCTGGCGTCCACGCACTCCCGCCAAATGCTGGCCGCCGAAACCGACGCCGACGTCATCATCGGCGACTTCCGCGACATCACCGACCTCGAAACATTGCTGAAATAAGCGCACGGCCCTGCCAAAGGCCGCCGCAATTCCCGACCGACCTCAGTACGGTCGGGATTTTTTGTCCGGCGCCCCTTCGGCGGATCATGCGGATCGGCTGCCCCTCTCAGAAGCCCGACCCAAGAAAACGCCCCGCATCCTGCCCCTCGCGCCCCCTTTGCAACCTCCTCAGCATCACCTTTCCTCTGCTCTTCCCGGATTCGGGATTCGGCCGGCCGACGCAAATATTTCCCCGAAGCGGATATCGTACGGAAATTTTTGATACATTTGCGGGATTTTTAACCCGGACGCATATATGTTCAAAGGAATCTCCACCGTCGTTCTGCTCGTCATATCGAACGCCTTCATGACGCTCGCATGGTACGGACATATCGCATTCAAATCGAAGCTCGAACGCTTCGGCATGCTGGCGATCGTCCTGCTGAGCTGGGGCATCGCCCTGTTCGAATACTGCTTTCAGGTCCCCGCCAACCGCATCGGCTCCGCACAGTTCGGCGGCCCGTTCTCCATCTGGGAACTTAAAGTGATACAGGAGGTCGTATCGCTTTCCGTATTCACGCTCTTCGCATTGGTCTTCATGAAATCCGACACCCTGCGCTGGAACCACCTCGCCGGATTTCTCTGCCTGATTCTAGCCGTCTATTTCATCTTCCGGAAATAACCCTCGTCCGGAAACAACCTCGCATACACACAAGACAGCCGCGACCCGAAATCGCGGCTGTCCTATTTTTCGTGACGATTGCAGGCGGAAGAAAAGCCCGGCACCGAAGGTGCTCAATCCGACTTCCGCTGATCGTGGCGGTAAATCTGATAGGAATTGACGAAGTTCTGCCAGACGATATAAGCCGTCGGGGCGATCGAGGAGATGGGGTCGAGGAACGACTGCGCCATCCATACGGCCAGCACCGTGTTCTTCTGGCCGAGCGACTGCCCGCCCGCCGGCGCGTCCCCGTAACGGCGGCCGAGCATGCGGCCCACCTTGAACTGCACCAGACAGATCGCCAGCGCGGCGAACGCCAGCCACAGCTCGACCGAGAGCGACGCATCGTGCAGGTCGATGATGAATGCCGTCGTGCGGCCGATAATCACGACCAGCGACGCCAGCCACATGTAGAACGAAATCTGACTGTGGTCGCCGATCCATTTCGCGGTCTTCGGCAGCAGAAAACGGCAAAACTGCGCCGCCGCGAAAGGCATGATCAGCAGCGGCGCGATGCGGGCCAGTATCTGCGTGAAAGAGCAGGCCCCGGTTCCGGCCAGCGAAAGCACGACGGGCGCTATCAACGCGATCGCCATATTGCACAGCAGGCTGTAGGTCGCCATCGTCGGAACGTTGGCCCCCAGCATGCCCGCAATCACCACCGCGGCCATCGCCACGGGTGCCAGCACGCAGATCATCGCACCCTGCGCCACGATCGCATCGAGCGGCAGCAACGCGAAATAAAGCGCCGCGCTCACCACGACCTGAAACAGCAACAGCCACACGTGCAGCATCGACGGCTTCATCTGGCTGGGTTTCACCCGGCAAAAGGTGACGAAGAGCATCAGAAAGATCAGCGAGGGCGTAATCATCTGGTGCATCCACGCTTCGAGCGCCGTCACCGGACGGCACAGCAAGGCGCCCGCCACCATGGCCGAGGGCATGGCGACCGTCTTGACATTGCGGTGCAGATATTCCAATACGTGCATTTATTTCATCCTTTTTACCGGAACCGTCACACGGGTACCGTCCTTGCGTTCGACCGTCATCTGGGGTTTGTCGCCGCGGATCTCACCCCGGATTACGGCGCAGGGATCGACCCGCGACACATCCACCGTTCCGAGAAATACGATCCGGTCGCCCGGAGCCACCCTATCCGCAAGCGTCTCGTCCCAGACCTGCCCCACGACCAGCCGTCCTCCGTCCAGCGCGACGGTGACGCCGCTTACCGACACATCGGGCGGTCCGGGCTGTTCGGCATGCGGCAGCAGCCAGAAACGGCGGCCGGGATAGTCGATCACGACCGTTCCCCAGCGGAAAACTCCGCATCCGAGCTTGCTGTGTCCGCCGTGGGTCACTTCGAGGGGCATCCCGGCAAGCGTATTTCCGGCCAGTACGAATTCGGGAATCACACCCCGCACGGCTTCACCGACGACCGAGCGGTTGGTCCACCCCAGATTGCCGGAATGTCCCTCCGTGCGGCGCACCTCCTGCAAAATCCCCTTTTCGATCATCGCCCGGCACTCGTCGTAACGGCAGTCGAACAAGGCCCCGGAGCCGGTATCGAATTTCATGTAGGTTTTCATCCGGGACTTGCCGTTGCCCACACGGGCGGCGATTACAGGAGCGTTTCCCGCAAAATGAATCCGCGCACCGCCCCGGCAGCGGAACCCGCCGAGCTGGCGCAGGTCGCCCGCCAGCGTGATCGTCGAGTCGGCATTGGGCATCCGCACGACGAAGCCGCGCAGCAGATCGCTGCCCGCAATGCCGTCGAAGCCCAGACAGCGGAAGATATAGGAGCTGTCGGGCAGCACGATCACCTGCCGGTCGGAGTAGGTCGCCTCGCCCATCCGGAGATACGGCACCCGGACATAGGTGATCGCATGACGATGGCCTTCGAAATCGCCCGACGTCCCCCGGCCCGACGCCGCGAGTCCCAGTTCGCGGCTGAGCCGTTCGCTGATGCAGGTCTGCGAAGCCCCCGTGTCGAAGGCGAAGCGGCGCGGTCCCGCAGCGGTCTCGACCGTCACGACATACTTGCCCCGTTCGAGCGTGTAAGGCAGGTCGAAGCGCACGGCGGGTTTGCGGGCGCAGACCGTCTGCGCCGCGGCAAGCCAGCAAACGACCAGCAGCAACCGTCTCATCCGCCGCCCCTACGCCAACAACTCCTTGACCTTGGCCGAGATATCCTTGCCGTCGGCACGGCCTGCGAGCCTCTTCGAAGCGACGCCCATCACCTTGCCCATCTCCTTCATCGACGTCGCGCCGACCTCGGCGATCACGGCCTTGACCTCGGCGGCAAGCTCCTCGGCGGTGAGCTGCTTGGGCAGGAATTCCTGAAATACGGCCACCTGCGCCAGCTCTTCGGCGGCCAAGTCCGGACGGTTCTGCTCGGTGAAGATCGCCGCGGAGTCGGTCCCCTGCTTGGCCAGCTTGGAGATGATCTTCAGCACGTCGGCGTCGGGCAGTTCGGTAATTTCCGGTCCCGCCGTCTTGGCTTCGATGATGTATTTCTTGGCATTGCGCAGTGCGCCCAGACGCACGGTATCCTTGGCCTTCATGGCCTCCATGATCCCTTTCGAAATCTGTTGTTCGAGTGACATAAAATTACTATTTTTAAATAAATACACAAATCATCTATCCTTTTGCTTCAGCAGGAAATCCAGCACGTCGCGCATCAGCCGGTCGCGCTGCACGTCGCTCTCGATGGACTCGAACGGAAATCCCATGACGAACGTTCCGCCCGCTTCGCTGGCCACGCCCGCCGTGCGGCCGTTTTCGACGTAACGCATCACCGAGAAGGCTCCCGCCCCGGCGGGCCGCAGGGCGTCGGGCGACTCGACCCGATAGCGGTCCGGACGGTATTCATTGACATAACGGTACTCGTCGCGCGAAAATCCGGGATGCGAAGTCACGACCCGCACCCGCCCGCGCTGCGCCGCCCGGCCGCCGTCGTAAGTATAGTGCAGCACCTCCTCGGCGAACCTGCGGTCGTCGTCCGAGGTGTTCTCACCCGTCCAGAGGTCGGTCGCCACATAGCTTCCCGACACGAAGAGCGCACCGCCGCCGGCCATATACCGGCGCAGAACGGCCTGCAACTCCGGGGAGAAGGTTTTGAAGGCATAGCCCGTCACCCCGCGTCCGATGGTCGTCGAACGCTGTTCGCCCAGAATGAGATCGACGGCGGAATAACCGTCGGGCGACACCTCGCCGCGCTCGACGGCGCGCACCGACGCCGAGCAGAACGAATATCCGGCCCCTGCGACCGAACGTCCGTGCAGGGCGGAATAGTCGAACGTGTTGCCGCCGATCACCTCCGTTTCGTAATCGCAGGCGCAGGCACCCAAAGCAATGCTGTCCACCTCGCATTTGGCCATCTGCATGTCGAATACGTGCTGCGCACCGATGAACGAAATATCCTGCCGGTCGGGCACGCCGCCGTCGATGTCGGTATAGAACCCCGCCAGCGAATCGGCGCGCACGCTCAGCGGCGCGCTGACGCGGTCGAAGCCGTTGACGATCAGCACCGTCCCCTTCTCGTCGGGCATGCGGCATGCGGCGACGGTCTCGCTCGGAAAACTCTCGCCGCCCTCGTTCACGGCCGTCACCTTGTAGCTGTAGATGCGCCCCGGCTCCTGCGCGGTCAGCAGGCAGGGTTTATCGACGTAACGGCCGTTGTCGAAGCCGCCGTCGTCGATGCGCGTATAGACCACATACCCCGTCGGAGCCGCGGTCGTTTCGAGCGAATCCATCACGGGCGACCAAGTGACCGCCGCCTTGCCACCTTCGGCAAACTGCACGGCGAGCGACTCCACGGGCAGCGGCTGCACTACGTAAGGTAATCCGTATTGCGAGCTGATATAGCGCAGGATACCCTTATAGACGGCACGGCTCACGAGGAACTTGAAACGCGGATCGCTGCCGTAGCGCATGTCGGCGAAATTCTGGTGTGACAGCAGTTCGAGCAGCATGGTCGGCACCCCCGGCACGCGCGCTTCGTAATAGGCGCGGTTCCAAAGCCCGCGGCGGCTCCATGCCGGTTCGTACGTGCTGCGGATATCTTCGACGATCTGGGTCATGACGATATCCGTGAGGTCGCGCGAACGGTAGCGGTCGGCGCCCCCTTCGAACTTGCCCTTGTTCTCGCGCGTATAGAAGATGCCCAGCGTGCCGATGATGTCGTCATTGAGCCGCACGCCCGCATCGGAGTGGAACGCCAGCGCCATATCGACCGGAATGCGCAGCCCGGCGCTGTCGGGCATCCGCTCCGAACCGCCCGTCAGGGCATTGACCCAATGGGCGCGCGACATGTAGTCGTCCTTGTAATCGTCCCGGTTCTCCTTCGGGGAGTAGACCTTTTCGTCGAATCCGGCCCACTGGAGCCAGTAGCGGGCGCCCTCGCAGAAGCGGGGATAGCCGCTCGTCTCCAGATGGCACACCATGCCGGGCCGGCGCAGCGAATCGCACACCGTGCGGGCTATGTTGCCGTAACCGCCGCCGATCTTCACGGCGTCGGCCGAGACGATGCGGCCCGCCTGACGCGAGCGGTTGGTGAGCGTCACGACCTCCTGCGGACCGGCGTCGAGCAGAAAGCGACCGAGGTAGATCCACGTTCCGCCGCCCATGGTCTGGTTTACGGCGAAGCTGCTGTCCCCTCCGAGGTGATGCACCGTATACTGCGCGTCGTCAGCGTTTTGCGGAGTCGAATCGTAGCTCACGTAAACGGCGTATTCACCCCGTTCGGGAATGTCGGCCGTCCACACGGCGCGGCTCTCCGCCCCGCCGATCACCGATCTCACGCGGCGCGTCGTGCCGTCCCGGAAGGGATTCTGTCCCGTCGTGTAGACCTGCTGCACATGCGCGAAGCCCATGCCGCCCGGCTGCCATTTTTCAGGTCCCTCCTCCTCGCGGTACTGCCCGGCGGCATCGTTGTCCGCCAGTATCTCGTACTTCTGCACGTCGCGTTCGCGGGGCAGCATCACGCAGGCCCCGGCATTTTCGAGCATCGGAACCAGATACGGCAGCACGTAGCTCTGGGTATAGAGGTCCTCGCAGGTCTGCCACAACTGCGAACGCTGCCACTTCCAGCGGTTCTGAGGCTGGTCGAAATAGCGGCCGTGACTCTGCCACAAGGCGATATGCCGCCCGGCGAGTCCCTGCGACGGCACCACGGGCGCCGAAGAACGGGTCACCAGCGGCCGCTCGGAGCGGTTGGTAAAGGGCACGATCTTCTTCTTGCGCAAAAGTTTCCGGTATTCCGCCCCGGTTCGGCAGGCCATCGGAATCAGCTCGCCGACCTCCCGCTTGTCGGAGTAAAGTTCGATGGCCGCCTTGCGGAACTCCGGCGGCAGGAGCAGGCGCACCGAGTCGCGCATGGCGCGCAGGTTCTCTTCGCGGAACGGATAGTACGAAAGGCCGACCGAGGTGTAGATCCGCACCCGCTTGCGCGAGGCGTCCACCCCCTCGATGCGGACATAGCCGCCCGACACTTCGCGGGCGACGATGCGCGTCAGCGTGCGTCCGATTTCGCGGCGCGCAGGGCCGTCGATTCCGGCGGCCGAGACCTCCTGCCCGCAAAGACCGAGCAGCAGGAGAATATACAACAGTTTATTTTTCATGTCGTTTGACCAGTAAAAACATGCCGGCCATCGTAAATGCGGCATTGTAAATCAACAGTTCGAAACCGATCCGGTAGCCCCACGTCTCATCCGCCCAGTATTGCAGCAGGGCGCTCAGCAGCGGAGCGGCGAGCGCCACGAGGGGCATCCAGCCGTCGCGCACCCTGAGACGCGTGAAGATACCGAAAGCGAACATACCCAAAATCGGGCCGTAGGTGTAGCTGGCGACCTTGTAGACCAGATTGATGACGCTGTCGTCGGCAAGGTATTCGAAGGCGAGGATCACCAGCGCCATGCCGAGGGCCATCGCCACATGGACGATGCGCCGCAGGCGGGTCAGGCGTCGTTCGCCGTAACGTTTCGTGCCGTCGAGAATATCGACCGTAAACGAAGTCGTGAGGGCCGTAAGGGCCGATCCTGCGGCTGAATAGGTGCTTGAGATAAGTCCTATAACGAACAGTATGCCAACGAACACCGGCAGCCCGCCGTTGACCGCGACCTGCGAAAAAACCTGATCGCCCTTTTCGGGCATCGCCAGTCCGCTGCGGTCCATATAGATATAGAGCAGCACGCCCAGCACGAGGAACAGGAAGATCACGAAAATCTGGCTGACGGCCGTGAGGACGATATTTTTCTGCGAGTCGCGCGGCGTGGCGCAGCTCAGGTTGCGCTGCATCATGTCCTGATCGAGTCCCGTCATGGCGATCAGCAGCACGATGCCCGCCGCAAACATCTTCCAGAAATAGCGGTCCGAAGCCGGGTCGTCGAAGAAAAACATCTTCGAATAGGGCGACGCGGCGACCTCGCGGGTCATTTCGGGCAGGGACATGCCCAGCGCCTGCATGATGAAGACGATTGACAGCACGAGACTTCCGACCAGACACACTGTCTTGAGCGTATCAGTCCAGATCAGCGACTTGACGCCGCCCTGCTGGGTGTAGAGCCATACGAAGAGCATCGTGACCGCCGCATTGAGCCAGAACGGAAGTCCGTAATGGCTGAAGACCAACAACTGCATCACGGCGCAGACCACATAGATGCGCAGGGCCGCCCCCAGCATCTTCGAGACGAAGAAAAACCACGCCCCGGTACGGTGCGACCGCACGCCGAAGCGGTCGTCGAGGTATTCGTAGAGCGACACCACCTTCAGGCGGTAGAACGTGGGAATCAGCACGAAAGCGACGATCAGCTGTCCGACCGTGAAGCCCGCGACCATCTGCATGTAGGAAAAGCCGTCTACGGCGACCGAACCGGGAACGGAGATGAACGTCACGCCCGACATGGCGGCGCCGATCATGGCGAAAGCGGCCATGTACCACGGCGTGCGGCGGTTGCCGGAGAAAAACCCGGCGTTGTCGGCGCGGCGGCCGGAGACCCATGCTACGGCGAAGAGGACGGCTATGTAGCCCAGAACGGTAGCGATAACGGCGGCGGATGTCATAAGCGTAAGTTCAGATTCGAATTACAAATATACGAAAAGAGTCCCGAAAAAGCGGGCAAAAAAAGCAGAATAATGCGGGGACGGGCGGGATGAAGCATCCGGAACGGCGAAGGGTTCGGAGATTTTTTCGAGGGGAGGGCCGATATAGGGAGACAGTCCCGGCGGGAATCACTTTTTCAGGATCCGTTCCAAGGCTGCGGCGTCCAGCAGATTCACCGTTTCGAATCTTCCCTTGTAGAATACGCCCCAGTTATTGAATACGCAGGGCAGCTCCTTGGCCTTGCGGAGCGTATCCACCTCGATGAAATCCGCCGGGACACCGTGCGCTTCGCAGTGTTGTCTTATCATTTCCAGATTGCCGGGGACAAAGGGGCACTGCATATCGTAATAAACGGTCAGCGCCTGACTTTCGATACGCTGTTTTTTCGCATTGTGCGCGAATTGCGGAGTGGTTCCGTCGAAGGAGAGCGCCAGCAGCTCGTAGCCGTTGTCGGTCGTATCGACGACCTCGAAGCCGAATTTCCGGGCAAAAGACTGGTCCGAAAGCCACGCTTTCTGCTTTTCCGCACCGAGCATGCAGACGCCCGATTTTCCATGCGTCCGCGCATCGGCCAGACAATGTTCCATCAACGCCTTTGCATAGCCCTTGCCTTTGTAAGGACCCGCAACCCACAAACAATAGATATAATAATAGTTGTCGCCAATCACGGGCACCCATGCCGTTTCGAGAGGCGCGTATTCGATAAAGACCACGCCCTTCGCATTCAGCTTCCGGAAGACGTGCCCCTCGCGGAGCCGGTCGGAAAGCCACCGCCGCTTCGCCTCTACGCCCGGATGGGCCTTTTTCGTGCGGATAATGCAGCACAAATGCTCGTCGGCAAGGTTATCGGCCGTCAGATCGACGAATTCAGCATCCATGGGCGGCTTTTCAACGGGATGAGCGGGCGTCACGCCTTACGATAGGAGAGCGCTCCCGAAGGGCATTTTTCGACCTGCGCGACGATCCGGTCGGTCGCGGCGTTTTCCAGCTTCACCCACGGCCGCTCCTGCGGGTTGTAAACTTCGGGAAGCATGCGGACGCAGACGCCCGAATGGATGCAGAGATGCGGCTGCCAGACCACGACGATCTCGCCGTTGGTATATTCGATACGTTTCTTTTCGGATTCCATTACAACAATATTTTACAAAGACTGCCACCGGCAGCCCCCAAAGATAAGCATAAAATCCAGATTCCGAACCGGACTCCCCCGCCTTCGACTCCCCGGAGCCGCCCCGAAGCGGTCGTTCGTCTCCGTCCGGCGGAAAATCGCAGGCGCGCGGAGCGGAAAGGAGCGGCAAGTCTAAAAACGACGCAAACAACTGGAAATCAAAATAAACAAACGACTGCATCCCGGAAGGAAAGAGGGTTTGCGACGGCGCCGGCGGAAGATTATCGAAAACTTTTCGGCAGAAATTTTGATTTTTCATCCAAAAATACATACATTTGCCCCAACGACATTGCAAATGACAATATTCAACCATATCCATCATCATCATAACCACTTTCCGAAGGGGTAAGATCGATGTGCATATGTAAATAAGGATTATATATCATAACGAAGCTCATCCCCTGCGGATGGGCTTTTTTCATGTCTGTTCCGCAGGCGGGTGTCTGAAAAACAACAAACAAACATGCTGAGAATAGCAATTCAGGCCAAAGGCCGACTCAACGAGCAGAGCATCGGCCTGCTCTCGGAAGCAGGCATCGGCGTCGCCGAAAGCAAGCGCAAACTCATCTCCCGCGCCGACGGATTCCCGATGGAGGTGCTCTACCTGCGCGACGACGACATTCCGCAGGCCGTGGCCATGGGCGTCGCCGATCTGGGGATCGTGGGGCTGAACGAGGTCGCGGAGAAGAATTTCCCGGTCGAACGGACCATGGACCTCGGATTCGGCAGCTGCCGCATCTCGCTGGCCGTGGACCGGACGGCGGACTACAACGGGCTGGACTACTTCCGCGGCAAGCGCGTGGCGACCTCCTACCCCAACATCCTCGCGCGGTTCTTCGCCGAGAAGGGCATCGACGCCGAAATCCACACCATCGAAGGGTCGGTCGAAATCGCCCCCGCCGTGGGAATGTCCGACGCGATATTCGACATCGTATCGTCGGGCGGCACGCTGATCTCGAACGGGCTGGTCGAGGTGGAAAAGGTGTTCTACTCGGAAGCGGTGCTGATCGCGAATCCGGAACTCGATGAGCAGAAGCGCCGTGAAACGGCTCAGCTCACGTTTCGCTTCAACTCGATACTCGAAAGCCGCGGCATGAAGTACGTGCTGATGAACCTCCCGCAGGAGAAGCTCGACGAAGCGATCACGATCCTGCCGGGCATGCGCAGTCCTACCGTCCTGCCGCTGGCGCAGGAGGGATGGTGCTCGATACACGCCGTGATCTGCGAATCGCAGTTGTGGGAGCGCATCGAACGGCTCAAGGCCCTCGGTGCGGAAGGAATTCTGGTGCTGACGCTCGAAAACATGATCCGCTGACCCCTAAAAACGACCCGAAAAATGGAAATGCCGAAAATCTATGTAAATCCCCCGCGCAGCGAATGGCCGGCGCTGACGGCCCGCTGTACGCGGCAGGAGGAGGAGATCGGGGAGCGCGTCGCCGCGATCCTCGCCGAGGTGCGCACGGACGGCGACGCAGCCCTGCGCCGGATCGTCCGCCGCATCGAAGGATACCTCCCCGAAACGTTCGAAGTGACGCGCGAACGGCGTGCGGAAGCCGCGAAGGCCGTATCGCCGCAGTTGAAAGCCGCACTGGAGCAGGCGAAGGCCAACATCGAAGCCTTCCACCGGGCGCAGCTCCCGGCGCAGGTCGAGGTCGAAACGATGCCGGGCGTCAGGTGCGTACAGCGCGCCGTGGCGATCGGCCGCGCGGGGCTGTATATCCCCGGCGGCAAAGCCCCGCTCTTCTCGACGGTGCTGATGCTCGCCCTGCCGGCCCGGATCGCCGGATGCCGCGAGGTAATACTCTGCACGCCGTGCGGCCGCGACGGGCGGATCGCACCCGAAATTCTCTATGCGGCCGACCTCTGCGGCGTGGACCGCGTCTTCGCCCTCGGCGGGGCGCAGGCCGTGGCGGCCATGGCTTACGGAACGGAGAGCATTCCGCGCGTCGACAAGATTTTCGGTCCCGGCAACCGCTACGTCACCAAGGCCAAACAGCTGGCCGGCGCAGCCGACGTCGCCGTGGACCTGCCCGCGGGGCCTTCGGAGGTGCTGGTGCTGGCCGACGAAGACGCGCGGCCCGAATTCGCCGCCGCCGACCTGCTGTCGCAGGCCGAACACGGTGATGACAGTCAGGCCGTGCTGGTCTGCCGCAGCGAAGAGTTCGCACGGCGGGCAATAGCGTCCGTCGGGGAGCAGGCCGCGCGGCTCAGCCGCCGCGACGCAATCGGCAATTCGCTGGCCAACAGCCGGATCGTGGTTTTCAGCGACCCGGACGAGCAGATCGCGTTCGCCGACGCCTACGCCCCCGAACACCTGATTGTCGCCATGCGGGACGCATGGGACGCCGCGGCGCGGATCACGGCTGCGGGGAGCGTATTTATCGGCGGCTACTCGCCCGAAAGCGCGGGCGACTATGCTTCGGGAACCAATCACACGCTGCCCACGGGCGGCTGGGCGCGGGCCTACAGCGGCGTGAACACGGAGAGCTTCATGCGCAAGATAACCTATCAGGAACTGACGCGCGGCGGACTCGAAGCCCTCGCGCCGACGATTACGGCCATGGCCGAGGCCGAAGGGCTGGACGCACACGCCAACGCCGTGCGCATCCGGACGGAAGGAGGTGCGCGATGAAACCGCTGGCGCAGCTCGTGCGGCCCAACATTCTGGCGCTGCAACCCTACTCCACGGCCCGCGACGAATATGCGGGTGGCGGGATCGGCGTCTGGCTCGACGCCAACGAAAGCCCCTACGACAACGGCGTGAACCGCTACCCCGACCCGCACCAGCGGGAGCTGAAGGCGCAGCTGGCCGCGCTGAAGGGCGTGCGGAGCGGACAAATATTCCTCGGCAACGGCAGCGACGAAGCCATAGACCTCGCGTTCAGGATCTTCTGCGAGCCGGGCCGCGACAACGCCGTCTCGATCGCACCGACCTACGGCATGTACCGCGTGGCGGCGCAGACCAACGACGTCGAACTGCGCGAAGTGCCGCTGGGAGCCGATTTCTCGCTTCCGGTCGAAGCGCTGCTGGCGGCGGCCGACGGGCGCACCAAACTGCTGTGGCTCTGCTCGCCCAACAACCCCACGGGAAACGCATTCCCCGACCGGGAGATCGAAGAGCTGCTGCGCCGCTTCGACGGCGTGGTGGTGCTCGACGAAGCCTACATCGACTTCGCCGAAGGGCGGGGATTCCTGCCGCGGCTCGACGAATTTCCCAACCTGATCGTACTGCAAACCCTCTCCAAAGCTTGGGGCATGGCGGGACTGCGGCTCGGACTGGCTTTCGCGTCGGAGCGGATCGCCGCGCTGTTCGGGCAGGTCAAGTATCCCTACAATATCAATACGCTCACCCAGCAGACCGCGGCCGAGTGTCTGCGCCGGAACATTGCGGCGCAGGTCGCGCAAATCCGCGAAGAACGCGGACGGCTGGCGGCGGCGCTCGCCGGATGCGGCTGCATCGAGCGGGTCTACCCGTCGCAGGCCAACTTCCTGCTGGTGAAGACCGCCGATCCCGACCGGCTCTACGGCGAACTGATCGCCGCAGGAGTGATCGTCCGCAACCGTACGCGGATCGCGGGATGCGAGGGCTGCCTGCGCATCACCGTGGGGACTCCCGCCGAAAACGGGCGCATGCTGGAAACCGTCAAAAACTTCAGACCATGAAAAAAGCACTCAAAAAAGCACTGTTCATAGACCGCGACGGCACGCTGATCGTCGAGCCGCCCGTGGATATGCAGGTGGACAGCCTCGCCAAGCTGGAATTCGTGCCCGGAGCCATTTCGGCGCTCAAAGTCCTCCGGGGACTCGATTTCGAGCTGGTGATGGCCACCAATCAGGACGGACTGGGAACCGACTCCTTTCCTGAGGAGGATTTCAGGATTCCGCAGGAGAAGATGCTCCGCACGCTGGCAGGCGAAGGCGTGCTGTTCGACGACATGCTGATCGACCGCACGTTCGAAAGCGACGGCGCCCCGACGCGCAAGCCCCGCACGGGAATGTTCGGCCGCTATACCGGCGGCGGGTACGACCTCGCGGCGAGTTACGTCGTCGGCGACCGCGCGACCGACATCCTGCTGGCCCGCAATCTCGGAGCGCGGGGAATTCTGTTCGCGCAGGAGACGGCGGGCCGCCGGATGCTGCGCGAAGCCGGAGCGGAAGAGGCCTGCGTGCTGATCAGCGATTCGTGGGCCGAGATCGCCGAGTACATCCGCCGCGGCGAACGGCGGGTGGTCGTAACGCGCGAGACCCGCGAAACGCGGATCACCGTCCGGCTCGACCTCGACGGCAAAGGGTTCGGCGGCAAGGAGTTCGGCGGCGTTTCGCCAGACCGTCCGGCCGCCGGAACCGGCGGCGCTCCGGAGAACGGCGCGGATACGAAAAACCCGGTTGATCCGGACGCAGACAACGGACCGGAAGGCAACCGGGCCGGGGCAAAAAATCCGGCAGACGGCAGGAACAACGATGTCTGGAACGGCAACAGCAGCAGTGACGGAAGGAACGCCGACAATAGCAACTGCGGCGACGGGATTTCGACCGGACTGCGTTTTCTGGACCACATGCTGGCGCAGATCGCCCACCACGGCGGCGTGGCGCTCGAAGTGGAGGCCCGCGGCGATCTGGACATCGACGAACACCACACGATGGAGGACGTGGCGATCGTGCTGGGCGAAGCCATCGACCGGGCTTTAGGCTCCAAGGCCGGAATAGGCCGCTACGGATTCGCCCTGCCGATGGATGACTGCCGCGCGCTGGTGCTGCTCGACTTCGGGGGACGCATCGACTTCGAGTGGGACGCCGAATTCCGCCGCGAGCGGGTCGGAGACGTCCCGACGGAGATGTTCCGCCACTTCTTCCACTCGCTCTGCTGCGCCGCGCGCTGCAACCTGCAGATTGCGGCCAAAGGCGACAACGACCACCACAAGGCCGAGGCGATCTTCAAGGCCTTCGCCCGCGCCCTGCGCATGGCCGTGGCCCGCAGCGGATTCGGATACGACATACCCAGCAGCAAAGGAGTATTATGACGGCGATAGTAGATTACGACACGGGCAACCTGCGGTCGGTCGCCGACGCCATGCGGCGCATCGGGGCCGAATTCACAATCACGGCCGATCCCGCGCTCCTGCGCGGCGCCGACAGGGTGCTGCTGCCCGGCGTGGGCGAAGCTTCGTCGGCGATGGCCAAACTGCGCGAGCGGGGACTCGATCTGGTCATCCCCACCCTGACGCAGCCCGTACTGGGCATCTGCATCGGCATGCAGCTGTTGTGTCTCGACAGCGAGGAGGGAGACGCCCGCTGTCTGGGGATTTTCCCGGCGCACGTCAGGCGGCTGAAACCCGCGGAAAGCGGGCTGAAGATTCCCCATGTGGGCTGGAACACCGTCGGCAGCCTGCGCGGAGCGCTGTTCGAAGGAATCGGCGAAGAGACCTATGTCTATTACGTCCACTCGTATGCGGCGGAGGTCTGCGAAGCGACGATCGCCCGCACCGATTACGGCGGGGAGTTCAGCGCCGCGCTGGGCCGCGGCAACTTTTTCGGCACGCAGTTCCACCCCGAAAAGAGCGGTTCGGCGGGCGAAAGGATCCTGCGCAACTTTTTAAAACCGTAACACGATGAAAATAGAAATCATACCCGCAACGGACATTATCGGCGGCGCATGCGTGCGGCTGACGCAGGGCGACTACGGCCGCCGGACGACCTATTACAGCGACCCGCTCGAAGCGGCGCTCCGCTTCGAAGAGACGGGCATACGCCGCCTGCACATGGTCGATCTCGACGGCGCCAAGGCCGCGCAGCCCCGCAACCTCGCCGTGCTGGAGCGCATAGCGTCGAAAACCGCGCTCGAAGTGCAGTACGGCGGCGGCATCAAAAGCACCGAAGCGCTCCGCAGCGTATTCGATGCGGGCGCGAGCCGCGCCATCTGCGGAAGCGTCGCCGTACGCCGGCCGGAGCTTTTCGCAGGATGGCTCGCGGAATTCGGGCCGGGAAAGCTGATTCTCGGAGCCGACATCCGCAACGGCAAAGCAGCCGTTCAGGGCTGGACGGAAGCGTCCGAACTCTCGGCTCAGGAGCTGATCGCGCAGTTCGCGCCGCAGGGACTCGCGCAGGTAATCTGCACCGACATCGCCCGCGACGGCATGCTCTGCGGCGCATCAGCGGAGTTTTACGCCGCACTTCAGGGCAATTTTCCCGGCGTGGAGATCACCGTAAGCGGCGGCATCGGCTCGCTGGCCGACATCGAGGCGCTCGACGGCGCAGGCCTGCGCAGCGTCATCGTCGGCAAAGCCCTCTACGAAGGACGTATCACACTCGAAGAACTGAAGCGATGCTTGCAAAACGCATAATTCCCTGTCTCGACATCCGCGAGGGGCAGACGGTCAAAGGGATCAACTTCGCGGAGCTGAAAAACGTCGGCGACCCGGTGGAACTCGGCGCGAAATACGCCGCCGAAGGGGCCGACGAGCTGGTGTATCTCGACATCAGCGCCACGGAGGAGGGGCGCGGCACCTTCACCGGGCTGGTATCGCGCATCGCGGCGCGCATCGACATTCCGTTCACCGTGGGCGGCGGCATCGCGTCGGTCGCGGACGCAGGCCGGCTGCTCGACGCGGGAGCCGACAAGGTCACGGTAAACAGCGCCGCTGTGCGCGATCCGGGGCTGATCGACGCCATTGCGTCGAAATACGGTTCGCAGTTCGTCGTCGCGGCCATCGACGCCAAAAAGATCGACGGCATATGGCGCGTCACGACCCACGGCGGCAAGCGGCTCACCGAGCGCGAACTCTTCGCATGGGCGCACGAAGTATGGCGGCGCGGCGCGGGCGAGATTCTCTTCACGTCGATGGACCACGACGGCACCCGCGACGGCTACCCCTGCGAAACGTTCGCACGGCTGGCCGAGCTGCCCATTCCGGTCATCGCTTCGGGCGGGGCAGGCTCGGTGCGGCATATCGCCGACGTGTTGACGCTCGGCAAGGCCGACGCGGCGCTGGCGGCCAGCATCTTCCACTACAACGAAATTCCGATTCCCGCACTCAAACGGGAACTGCACCGGCAAAATATCAACGTAAGATTATAAACGCCATGAAAATCAAAGCAAAACCCTTTGCGGAACTCGACTCCGCAAAACAGGCCGACGGGCTGATTCCCGCTGTCATACAGGACGACCGCACCCTGCAGGTGCTGATGCTCGGCTACATGAACCGCGAAGCCTACGAAAAAAGTCTCGCCGAAGGCCGCGTCACCTTCTACAGCCGCACGCGGGGCTGTCTCTGGACCAAGGGCGAGACCAGCGGCAACTATCTCGACATCGTTTCGGTCACGGCCGACTGCGACGACGACACGCTCCTGATCCGCGTCATCCCCCACGGCCCGACCTGCCACACAGGCGCCAAGAGCTGCTTCGCGGGGGGCGCGCCCGAAACCGAAGGCTTCATCCGCTACCTCCAGAGCGTGATTCGGGGCCGGCACGCCGAGATGCCCGAAGGATCGTACACCAGCAGGCTGTTCGACCGCGGCGTGAATAAAATCGCGCAGAAAGTCGGCGAAGAGGCCGTCGAAACCGTGATCGAAGCCGTGGCGGGCAACCGCGAGGCGATGATTTACGAAGCGTCGGACCTCGTATACCACCTGCTGGTGCTGCTCGAAGCGACCGGCTGCTCGGTCGCCGACCTCGAAAAAGAGCTGGCCCGGCGGCACAGCTGAGGACGGAAACAAACAGTGCAAAAACAAAAAGCGACCGCGACAAATGTCGCGGTCGCTTTTTTCCGTAGCGGGTCCGAGACTTGAATTCAAAACCTCAATTTGCGTCCGCCGTCCACCACTTAGCATCCGAGGTTCAGGTATTACCACCAAACCTGCCGGTCATTTTCATACGTAAATATCCGTTCGTCGTAACCACGGGTGAGATTGCTGAGCCAGAGCAGCGCATTTGCGGGAACATTGTCGAACAACAGGTATCTTTCGCATGCGACCTGACAGCCCAATGAAGCCCACTTTATTCCGTCCCAATACTTCAACTCGTAAGTATCCCCTGCATGAATCAGATTATCGTCCGTACGGGGCACGCAGCGGACCCGATCTATAACTACAGGTTTGTCGAAAGCCATGCCATACCAGTTGCCGTCCGAGTCAGGGTGATCATAGGACGTAAGCCAATCTCCATCGAAAACTTTATCCAGCCCCCGCTGCGGCGGAAGTCCATGCGTTCCGATCGGCCGTCCGGTCGCCGGAACATCGCTGCCGGGCATAAAGAACTGCAATTCGGAAATGCTCCCGTGAGAACCGTCGGCAGAATACAGTCGCCAGTAGCGATATTTTTTCGAGGCCCGAACGGGAATCATATCGGGAAAAACAACGCTGTCGATACTATACAAAACCTCTGCAATCCGGAAGTCGGGATAGTCGGAGGCTTCGATCCGGGCACCGACAATACGATGTTCCATGCGTGCGACATGTTCGTTCAGCAACATCTTACGGGTTACACGGATACGCTCTCTGCATGTGGTATCGGCATTCCGGCAGCAAATGCGTCCGCCGGCATCAATCGTAAAAGGATGGGAGACCGGAACCAGCCCGCTCCCATCATGGCCGAAAACCAAATAGGCGTTTCGGCGGCCCATTTTCGAAAACACCCCTTTCCGCCCGTTGCGACGACCGACATCAATCGGATTCCAACGGTAGTTGTTAAATGCGGCTATATAAAGGTAATCATCCGAAAGGTCGGTTCGGAACAAGGGGACATTCGGATCGGAGGTAGACATATACCAGTCGGTCACATCCTCTTCGAAAGGAGAAAATCCGTCTAGCGGATATTTAGAATTACGGAGATAATCCGAACGCGCCGGAACAGGCGCATAACTATACCGATAAATCTTCGGAATCGGGCGCCACGGATGAAAGGGAGTTCCGGGATCGGAATCCAACCCCCACTCCGAAGCCATAAAAACTCCGTTGTCATTCATAAAACCGAACCATGCATGCCGCAGAAATCCCCGCCCCCATTGGGGTAAATAGTCGAATACCGCGGGGATACCATGACTTCGCAATACGGCGACGGAGAGCGTCGAATAATCGAAACAGTCTCCGAAAGGCATTCTGTAAAAAGCCGCAGCGGCAAAAAGCCTGTAGCCTTTGTATTCGGCATAGTTCAGCGGTATGTCAGGTCCGACACCCGCCCGCACTTCGGGCAGGATTTGCAAAGTCCTGTAATAAGGGGAATAGCTGTTCTCATCATTCTGCGGGGCTGTTCGAAGCCGTTCGGAAAAGCGGCAGCCCAGCGAGTCGCACCAATAGTCGAGCGGTTGAAATTCCGCAACCTTATAGGGCAGCAACCACGCACAAAACCGGTCGAAGGTCAGGTAGTCCGCCCATGGACTTTCCCACAGGCGGAACGCCCGGTCGATGTGATGAATCAGGTAATCCGCCGTAATAACTTCGATATCGTTACGGATGACGGATTCCAGTGGAGCATGCCGATCCGCAATTTCGTTTAATCCCACCACAATCGGATAAGAGTCACTGACTTCACAATCCAGCAGCGAGTCGATCTCACAAAAGAACGAATCGACTTCCGGACCATATATGCATTGATGTCCGGGCATATTGGCAATCAGGAATTCTGCCGCCCGCAACTTCAGACTATCCGCCTCACACGCTGCATAATGGTCAAGTACACGTTCCAATTCCGAGCGGTTCCGCCCGGCAAGCTCAAGCGCCTCGATTACCTCTGCACTACGACGGGACATGCAAGCGGAAAGAAAACAAACGGAGAAGAGAAAATTCAAGAAAAGCAGAAATCTCATAACAAACGAAATTTAGGTTATGCAAATGTATGGAAATATTACGGTCATCCCCACCCTCAACTCGAACATCCCGTGCTGCACCCGCGCAAAAACGAACGATTCAAATCGCTACATATTAAATAGTTAATATACTAAGTCAAAATTTAAAACATTAAGTTAGTATCAACTTCGATTAATTTATGCGTGATAATCCAATTAATATATCCATACTTTTGTTATCAACATTTTAATATACCGAGCGTCACTTGCTCCAAAATCTTTGTTTTTCTAATTTTAATTATGAAAAAATATTTTATTCCATTATTATCAATAATACTGATAAGCTGCTCTGCAGGCAATATAAATTATATTGCCTTTGACGAGGCCATGGAGAATATTGATAAAACTCAAAAGGAATCATGGGTATTTATAGGCGATCAAGGTTTAATAACAAAAATCCAAAAGTATGATATCAATAGATTTATATCAAAATATAAGAATACATACGATTTTTATTTTTGCGATATATCTCTACAGAATAATGAACATGTTAATTTCATATATCAGTTGGAGACATTGCCATGTGCAATGTTGATATCACCTCAAAAAAAGGTAAAATACATAACGAATTTCCCATTTGATAGCAAATTAGTATCTCAGCTCAATCAAATCAACAGTTAGGATGCACCCCAATTAACCAATGCAAATTTCAAAATCAAAGGCGAAATACTTTCTTCCTATTTTTCAAATATTTATAATGCATATCTTTCTTTAGACTCGGATAATATCGACAGTCTAAAAAAGGGACTGGATAATATCAATAAATCAATCTCAACGGAACCCTATTTTTATAATTATTATTTAGGATATAAATTAACCCGAAAGTTGGACAGGGATTCCATCAGCAATCAATATAGAGAGCATGCAATAACATGGTTTGAATCTAATACAGCGCCCTTATATACATATCTTAATGCGGAATTACTTCAGTCCGATACGACTAAAACCGCCAAGATAGAATTTGACACCAAAATGGTGGACTTTGGAGAAATTTCTATCAAAGCACCCAACAAAAAAGTTATAAAGTATTCAAATACGGGAAATGCGCCTTTGGTAATTGTCAGCGCATTGACTTCTTGCAGTTGTATCAAGGTAACATGGGAGCAAAAACCTCTTTTGACAGGGCAGGTTGGAGAGATTTGTATCACCTATAATGGGAGTGAAGAAAACTTGGGAGCTTTTAACCGAAGCATAATATTAATTACGAATGCTACAAAGCGAAATGAAATTTTAACGGCGAAAGGACAGGCAACACTATAAACATTAAAATCAATTTAATTATGAAAAATCTCACATTTATCTCTATTAAACAAGTATTGGTATGCTGTATATCAATCTTATTATTATCGTGTTCTTCTGATGCAAAATATAGTTGCAATCCTGAAGTTGAAAAATGGGCCAGAACTAATATCGATAAATATGTAACAGCGACAAGAAGTGAAATAGTCGAATTATCCATGGAGCAGCAACGGGCCATTCTCAGAGGGCTGCCAGCAGATAAGGAAGCAAACTTATGGAGAGAGAAGCTGGCTTATATCATGCAGGACAGCAAGTTGTCAGAAGAGGAAAAACAAGAGGTGAAAAGCATATATGATTATTTCATTCCATATTTTTATTCGCAGGATGGACTCGAAGAAGCGGAAGAATATGAAAAAGAATGGATTAATCATATGCAAACGACGTATAATTGGGATAACGATATGATATATTATTATGTTTGTACATGGCTAATAGCGGAGGAATATGAAAAAGTTTTGCTTCAGGAAAGTTTAAAAACCTTACGGGTTTCGACAAGAAGTGAGGCCGATGCCCCAGATTGTGAATGCCGGTATGACAGCGAATGTCATAATGACAGAGATTGTAATATAAAAGCCAATTGTAAAATAACAGGTAAATGTGGCATCGGGGGACAATGGTCTTGTGACGGACTTTGTAATGGGTAACTGAAATATTATATCTAATCTAACGGTATGGGCCGATTGGCCCATACTAATTTTACATCTATTTAATTAATTTGCCGGTCCAAAAGCCAATCGCTTTGGTGAGACGAATTCAATCTCATTGAGAGATGCCAAAAAATCAAGTCAGAACCTCATGAAAAACAAAATGAAAAAAGGATTAAAAATAGTTTTACTCATCGGACTATCGGTCCTGATATCATACTGTATGATTGACTTGCGGCGAGGAACGTCAGCATTAAGTTTTTTGCAGGGTTTCCTCCTATTAGACATATTGATCGATCCCAGTGCATTTTTTATTTTCACGATCCTTTGTCTCTGGAAGCTGAGGTTGAATAATCCACGGAGCACCGCCCTGCTTATTGCGATCGGAAGTTCAATTATCGAAATAATTGGCATTTTGTATGCGACCATTTTGTATGGTGAATGAATAGAGGATATTCACCCCCCTGTATCTTGTGGAGGTGGCAATGAGATATCTGGCTATTTCTGCCGCCTATATAACATTTACCCGCCGACGGTGGTCGTCCCGGATAATCATCAGCCTGCTGACTGCCATGACGATTGTCTGGATGAGCTGGAGCGGTGCGGATTTCATTTACGATTGTCTGACTTTCAAGAGCTGGAAGGGCCGCGTAACTCAAATAATAAAGTGCCCGCTCGATATCCAGAACGTTCAGGGAGAGGCAATCAATCTTGCAGATTTCAAAGGTTCGTATCTGCTTCTCGACTGCTGGACTACCAACTGCGGCGTATGCTACCGGGAGTTTCCAATTCTGCAGGAACTTTATAACAAATACAAAGACAACCGGTCTATAAAAATCGGAGCCTTGCATTTCAGACGGGAAGAAAAAGCAGAGACAATTACGACCGGACAGGAACGACTGCAAGAGTACGACTATACGTTTCCGGTCTTTTCAATAAAAAGGAATGATCCGGCTGTTACGGAAATAAAAGTCAAATTATTCCCGACGATAATTATCTTCGATCCCGATGGTACATTAATCTTCCGGGGCAGTATAAACGATGCAAAAGATTATCTGCGCAAATTGGCAAAAGGTGGTCAGTTATAAATCATTGGCAGCACTCGACATAAGGGCATTGGTGATAAACGCGGCCATTGCCCTTATGCTGTTTTCGACCATGTTCCTCAACTGCCGTGGATTCGTCGAATCCGAAATCGTATCGAAATGGTATGCCTTTACAGGCGGAAGCGTACTGCTCGGTTTTGGCCTGCTGGTCCTGATCAAGCGTCCGAAGATCGCCATAGATAAAATCTCAATCTTGGCAGCCGCATTTATCTTCTATCTCTTTGCCCGTATATTTTTCAGCGGATCGCCCCAACCGGACATTTTCATACTTTCGATCGCCTCATTCGCTTCAACTTATCTGTCGTTCAAGCTAATAGATGATTGGGATTTGCACAATACCGATCTTCTCATTGTCATAGCATGCCTGCTGCAGGCCGTATATGGATTACTACAGTACATAGGAATCTTTTATGTCAGCCGAGGATTTGACATTACAGGGAGTTTTGACAATCCGGCAGGCTTTGCCGCATGCCTCTCAGCAGGTTTTCCCTTTTGTCTGGCAGTCATGCGGAAAAGTAAACGGATGCGCCTTTTCGGATTGGCCGCATCCGCAATTATTACCCTGTCCATAATTCTTTCGGGATCGCGGGCAGGCATCCTTGCCGTTGTAATTGTTGCCGCAGTATATTTGGGCCATAGATATTGCGGCCTGCTCAGGAAACACCGCAATTTCATTTTTCCGCTATCAGGCATCATATTCGTCATATTGGTCGCCGGATTGTTTCTTCTCAAAAAGGACTCCGCTCTCGGCCGAATTCTTATCTGGAAAAATACCTGCGAGATGATCTCCCACCAACCGGTGTCGGGCTTCGGACCTTCGGGATTTATGCGGGAATATATGCTCTGTCAGGCTGATTATTTTGCTAAAAATACCGACAGCCCATATGCACTATTGGCCGGCAATGTAACTCATCCATTCAATGAATATTTGCTGGTTGCAATAGAATATGGCGCAGTCGGACTTCTGCCTGTACTCGCCGCATTCGTATTTCTGATAAAATCATCCCGGCAAATAACCATCCCTCATCTTTGTATTTTGTCCGCAGCTGTCTTCGCGTGCTTCTCGTATCCGCTGCGTTATTCTTTCGTGACGGTCTTGCTGGCTTATTCCTTGGCCGCGATTAAGATAAAACCAGCGACCGCCTTTAGGATAAACGGCAGGGGAAAATTCATATGGGCGGCTTTGCTGGGTGTTATTGGTATATTCGGGTCAAGCCGAAAAGGCGGTGCATGGATTTTGAGAAAAGTGTTAAATTTGTGGCATGAAAACCGCAGATGCAATATGGATGTGCCTGCCCGAGGGCATGGACGAGCTATTTGAGATGGTGCGCTTCGAGCGCACGGAACAGTCTTATGACATATGGCTTGACGAAAAGAAGAAACTGTCTGATGAAGACTATCGTAATCCGCATATCGTAGCGCGAGGCTATACGGAATACGTTACGATACAGGACTATCCGATGCGAGGTCGCCCGGTATTTCTACATATGCGCAAGAACAAGTGGTGGGACAAGCAGACCAACGAAATCTTCAGCTACAATCTCGAGCTTCCCAACGATGAAGGGACACGACTCAGTGCCGAGTTCGTGGCTTTTTTAAAAGACGAAGG
>CDYX01038440.1_pt1 | contig 44297 bp, 35 predicted proteins | sample 554871 | NCBI WGS metagenome assembly CDYX01 (sample SAMEA3182061, study PRJEB8094) | gut metagenome | biome: human; feature: gut; material: Stool; isolation source: human stools | place: Canada | collected 2013-01-14 | reverse complement strand
ACCAACCTAAAACTACTAACCTAAATGAACCTTAAAACTTCACTGCAAAGATAAGGCGAAAAAACCATTCGCGCAAGCTTTTATTAAAATAATTTTCAAATTTTTTGAGTTTTTTTAATATCACCAGCCGAAAAAAGCATACATCCATCTGAAAATAAGATATATAGCATACATACAAACAAGGCTGCAAAAAACTTTTCTCATTTGGCATGCAGTATCGGCCGAAAAGTGCATTTATATATAAAAAGAGCCATATGACGATCATAACGGATAAATTGCTACTTTTGCAAAATGATTTCAGCAACGTCATTTTCTTTTCAGCCAGAATCTCTCCGCTCAACACCCCGGCAGAGATTTTGCACACTCGCTATTGCCTATCCTCGAACTCCTAACCTAACCAATAGTTTTACAGTACGATGACAGTATCGTTGATCATTTCCACTTACAACTGGCCTCGGGCGCTTTACCTTTGCCTCGACAGCGTGATGCAACAGACCGTCATGCCCTCCGAAATCCTGATTGCGGACGACGGATCGGGCATGAGCACCCGCGATGTCGTAAAGCACTTCGAGAACATCTCGCCGGTTCCCGTGCACCATATCTGGCATGAGGACCGAGGATTCCGGGTGGCAGCCATCCGCAACAAAGCCATTGCCGCCAGCCGTGGTGAATACATCATCCACGTCGACGGCGACCTGATCCTGCAGCGGAATTTCATTCAGGATCACATGATCTTCGCCCAAGAAGGATGCTACGTTACCGGCTCCCGGGGCATCATCACCGAGATGCTGGCCCAAAAAGTGCTCAGCGGCGAGATCACCTCGCTCTCGGCCATGACTAAAGGAGTTCGCAATAGTAATAATGCCATGCGAATTCCGATTATGTCGGTTATCTATCGGATGTTCGGGTCAACCCGATCACCGAGAAGCTGCAACCTGGCCATCTGGCGCAAGGACTTGATCCGTATCAACGGCTACGACGAGAGTTTCGAGGGATGGGGCTACGAGGATACCGAACTGATCCTACGCTTAAACAATAGCGGCATCATGCAGCGGTGCATGAAATTCCGGGGTATCGTGTTCCACATCTATCATAAAGAGGCTTCCCGGGACAACAAATCCAAGAACGAACAGCGTTACAAAGACAGCATTCGCGAACACCGGACCCGCTGCGAAAAGGGACTCGACCGGCATCTTACCCCGAAGATATCCTATGAGACCGGGGGGGGGTCAGCCGCCGTCGTCGGTGGCTGACCCGGTTGTTCCAAATCCGCCACGCGCTACTTTTCGAACGATGACTTTTCGGGGAAACGGGTCTTGAGAAACGCCCGGACCCGAGTACGATCTTCCTCGGTCATGCGCGCGTCGTCGTTCAGGCAGAACAGCGACGGGCTATACTTCTTCATAATAGATTCAAGATTCGGCAGATAAGCCGGGATACAGCGCGAGTCGCTGCCGCAACCCGAGCCGAAAGCCGCCCGAAGCAGCCGCAACGGGCTGTGCAGTTTGTTGAAGCGGGTCACCTTGCGCAACGAGGCGCGTCCGCGCGCCAACGCATAATAGAGCACCAAGGCACGCTGCCAGTCGTCGCGCGAGCGGAACCGGGCATGTTTCGTATGTTCCAATTCAGCTTGGAAGGTCTCGCAGCATTCGAGAAAATCGCTGCGGCGGTAAGCGTCGACATTGTGGTGGGGAGCCAGCGACGAGCACCTACCGTAACGCTCCCGCACAAGATTCTGCATCCGGAGAATCATATGACAGTAAATATCGTCATCGTGCTTTTTCAGCGACTGGACCTTAAGCCGCACGATGGGGCGTCCCTGCCTGTCAAAAAAGAACCCGGGATCGACGGGACGACTGAAAAACATGTCGTCATTGGCATAGAGAAAATGCTCGGCCAAATCGGGAATATATGGCAAGAACCATTCTATCACAGTCGAACTGAATACCGGCAAAATCTCCGCAGGCATGATTTCCCGGTGGGAAACCACCCTTACGCGCGGGTTCGACGTATCGAGCCACGCGGGCGTCTGGTCGTCGGTCACAATGTAGACGCGACGTATCCACGGCGCATATTTCTCCACCGAGCGCAGTGAATAACGCAGTTCGTCGTTCTCGACGTAGCGGCACTCCCCCGCCACCTGGGGGTCCACCTGTCTGTCTGCCGGCAGAAATTCATTTTTCTTCGTCAACCACACGGGGTCGTTTCCATCGACCCAAAGGTATACCAGATCAATGTCCATTGCATGCATGTTTATCGGTTACACGTTTCCGCCACACCGGAATCAAGTCGAACAACCGGCAGGTTTCCCAGCCGTCGCACTCCTTGATTTTCAGCCACGTAAGTCCCCAGCAGTCGAACGAACGGCGGGTGATGCGCCGGAACCTCGCATCGAGGCGGATTCCGCGGGCGTCGGCGTAGGCTACGAAGGCCTTGTGAGCCAGATATTTGTCCTGTTGCTTCTTCGGCGTCTGGCGGCTCTTGGTAATCGACGCCCCGTTGACCACATAGCGGTAAACGACGTCGGGAACCGTTACCAAAACACCTCCTTCGCCCAACAGGCGCATCGTATATTCCACATCCTCGTAGCAGACCCGCTCGCGAAAGCGCAGCCCCAGCCGCAGCAGCATCTCGCGCCGCAGAAGCTTGTTCATCACATAGAAATCGGGCGGACAGCGGCAGATGCGGAATTTCTCCTGCGTATCGGCAACCACCTGCCGTTCCGTATAATGGATCGTCCACTTCGAGTAGGAGGGTCTGATCTTCAGCATCGAGGCGCAGGCGATGTCGGCCTTCGCCTCCCGGGCCGCCTCGTACAGCCGCTCGCAGTAAGCCGGGTCGATCCAGTCGTCGGAATCCACGAAAAGGATGAATTCGCCCGTCGCGGCGTCGAATCCCCGGTTGCGGGCGCCGCCCAGGCCGCGGTTCTCCTGCGAAATGACCCGGATGCGACCGTCCTGCGCCGCATAGCGGTTCAGGATGTCGATCGAACGGTCGGGACTTCCGTCGTCGACGCAGATAATCTCGATCCCGCGCAGGGTCTGCCCCGCCACGCTGTCCAGACAACGAGCCAGAAACGGCTCGACGTTATAAACCGGAATGATAATGCTGACTTTCGGTTCCATCGGCTATCGTATATAGTTTTTAACCGCCTCGGCGATTCGTTCGCCGTCGAGCGCCGCAGAAATGATGCCGCCGGCATAACCGGCCCCCTCTCCTGCGGGAAACAAACCGCTCGTTTCGGGATGCATCAGCGTCCCAGGATCGCGCGGCACGCGCACGGGCGTCGAGGTGCGCGACTCCACGCCCACGACCACCGCTTCGTTAGTCAGGTATCCGCGCATCCGGCGGCCGAAGGTCGCGATACCCTGCCGCAGTCCCTGCGCGATGAAGCCGGGCATCCACTCGTCCAGACGCGACGGCGTGATGCCGGGAATGTACGACGTTCGGGGCAGCGACCCGCTGGCGCGTCCCGCCACGAAATCGGCGACACGCTGTGCCGGGGCGATCTGATGCTCCCCGCCCCGCTCCCGCGCCAGTTCCTCGAACCGCTGCTGGAATTTCAGCCCCGCCAGCTCGCCCCATTCGGCACGCAGATGTTCGAAATCCGCAAGCCGAACCTCCGTGACCAACCCCGAATTGGCATAGGGCGACGTACGGCCGCTGGGCGACATGCCGTTGACCACCGACTCCGCGGCATCGGTCATGGCCGGGACGATGAACCCGCCCGGGCACACGCAGAACGAGTAGACCCCGCGGCCGTTTTCCTGGCTCACGAGCGAATAGGAGGCCGCCGGAAGGTATTCCCCGCGCGTCTCGCAATGGTATTGGATCGAGTCGATCAGCGCCTGCGGATGCTCGATGCGCACCCCCATCGCAAAGGGCTTGGCCTCGACGCGCACGCCGCGGCGGTGGAGCAGTTCGTAAATATCGCGCGCCGAATGGCCCGTAGCCAGCACGACGGCGGCTCCTTCGATCAGTTCGTCGCCGCACCATACGCCTTTTATCCGGTCGCCTTCGATTTTCAAATCGGTGACGCGGCTTTCGAAGCGGAACACACCGCCGGCCCCGACGATCGTCTGCCGGATACGCTGCATGATGCCCGGCAACTTGTCGGTTCCGATGTGGGGATGGGCTTCGAAGAGGATTTCGGGCGTCGCGCCGTGAAACACCAGCGTCTGCAACGCCTTGTTGTAGTCGCCGCGTTTCTTGCTGCGGGTGAATAGCTTACCGTCGGAGAAGGTCCCGGCTCCGCCTTCGCCGAAGGCGTAGTTCGAGTCGGGGTTCACGGCGCCGTTGCGGTTGATCTGCGCGATGTCGCGTTTGCGGGCCGAAACGTCGCGCCCGCGCTCCAGGATCACGGGCCGCAGGCCCAGTTCGATCAGCCGCAGCGCCGCGAACAGCCCCGCAGGTCCCGATCCCACGACCACGACCTCCGTACGCCCTTCGACCGACGGATAATCGAAATGCACCGGCGCGGGCTGCGTCTCGCGGTCGGCGTACACTTCGAGCGTCAGGTTCACCTTCACCTGCCGCTGCCGGGCGTCGATCGACCGTTTCACGACCCGCACCAACGCAATATCGGCCTCGCCGACACCCAGGCGCCGTGCCGCCTGCGAGGTGTAAAACATCGCATCGGCTGCCTGCTTCGGCGTGAGTACAAGGGTAATATGCTGCGGCATGTCCAAAAAATTACTTACAAAAGTAACCAAAAAAGCCGGATAATGGCCCGTGCCGGTTGTGTTTTGTGAATTTTTATCTACCTTTGTCCTACCGATGCGGATATGGTGTAATTGGTAGCCACGTCAGACTTAGGATCTGATGCCTTACGGCGTGGGGGTTCGAGTCCCTTTATCCGCACTTTTCAGTCTCCTTTTGGAGACTTTTTTTTGTGAGCAAATCTACGCAAACAAAAGAATTTAAATCTGTATATCAATACTTTACAATCGAATTTACGATCTTTCGCCGGAGCAAAGCTGTTCCGATAAAAGCACATTTCGCATCTACCAAAGTGTGTGCATGGTAGATTTTAGCGATTCTTGGTAGATTCAGAAGTGCATAATGCACTGATAAGCATTGTTTTGCCGCAAACTTTCCGGGCTTTTCAATCGTAGTATTAACAATTAAAATTGATTGAAATGCAGAACAGAAAAACTTTCTTCGTGTCGTTTTTTCTCCGCCGCGACCGAGTAATGAAAAACGGGACAGCCCCGATTATGGCGCGAATCTCCGTCAATGGAATTGCGCGAGAAGTTTACACCCAATGCCGCACCCCGGTCGATAAATGGGATACGGCCAAAGGCCGGGCGACCGGACGCGACAAACTCGCCTACGAGGTAAACGCTTATATCGACGACTTTCGGGCAAAGGTCGTCGAAATCTACCGTACCCTGCAATCCGAAGGCTTCGAGGGGAATGCTTTTGAAATTAAGGAACGCCTGCAAAGCCCCGGCAAACAGGCAAAAATGTTTTTGGAAGAATTGACACTATACTGCGAAAAACGACAGAAAGAGGTCGGCGTGCGCATCACACAACTCACATCCAACAAATATTACCGCCTTTGCCGTTACCTGCGCGAATACACTAAACAAGAGTGTAAAAAGGACGATATTCGTCTGTCGGCTGTTTCCTACGGCTATCTCGACGGCTTCAACACTTATTTGCAGACCGCCCACCGCTGCCACCACAACGGCGCTGTCAATATTCTGGACTGCCTGCGGAATTTCATGCTCTATTGCCTGCGCAATGAGTGGATCGAAAAGAATCCATTCAAGAACTACAAACTAAAAGAGGTCGCCCCGCCGCAGAAAGAACACCTTTCGAAAAAAGAAATCGAACTATTGACAGGGAAACAGATGCCAAACCTGCGGCTGGAAAACGTGCGGGATATTTTTGTGTTCTGTTGCCTGACCGGGTTGGCGTTCGCCGATGTCAAAGAGTTGAAACGCGAGCACCTTACGACTGACGAACAAGGCAATATGTGGATTCGCAAGCCCCGCGAAAAGACGGCGGTAATGAGCACGATCCCGCTACTGAAACAGCCCAAAGCAATTTTGCAGAAGTATGCTTTCGACCTGCTTTGCATGGAATCCGGCAAACTCCTGCCCGTGCCGAGTAATCAAAAGATGAACGCTTACATGGCCGAAATCGCCACGATCTGCGGGCTGAACAAAAAATTGACGACGCATTGCGCCCGGCATACATTTGCCTGCCTCGCCATGGAATATGGAATGCCGATTGACGTACTGGCAAAGATTCTGGGACACAGCAATACGAACATGACCCGTCATTATGCGAAATTTTCTGAACAGCTTATCGGACGGGAAATGCAGAAGATCGGCGAGGTGTTCGCCGCAGCAAACTGAACAACGGTAATAGAATAAGGAACCGGGCATCGGAGTTATTAACTGCTCTGATGCCCGGTTTGTTAGTTCATTATGTAACTATTCTTTAGGATAGGTCATTCCTGCAAAAAATTCTTCCAGAGAAATTTCATAAAATTCGCAAAATTTGGCGATTGAGCCTAACGAGGGAAACTTTTGACCACTTTCATAATCCCATATCTTTAGGTGAGTATTATTTGCTAAATACTCTTGCGTATGGTTATGCTGTTCCCGAATTTCACACATCCGTCGAGCAACCAAGTTTACCAATATGGGATTTGTACGTTTCAGTTTGCTAATTTTTTACAAAAAAATCATCATTTCAATCTTTTTCATTCCCCCATAAAGGGGAAATCAAGTTTTTTCTATATATTTGTATAAGCAACAACTAAAATTAATTACAGTAATTATGCTAACTTTGCATTTGTATAGCTCGGCATAGCCGACAGACATAACAACATAAAGGGTAAACAACTCTTTATACCTTACAGCAAACATAGGAACCTCTTTCGGGAGGGTTTGATTCAGGTATAATAGTTGTCAGTCCTTGTTATGTCCTGCCCTTTACGGGGCGGGACAGGCAAGGGCGCAGGACAGCTTTCTGAATCGGGTTTCCTATGACCTGCTGTGAGGGGCTGACACCGCGCCCTCTTTTCATGCCCTTACGGGACGCGGATTTCTCACAATCCACCCATGCGAATTTATGGAACACGGTTGCGTCCCGTCGTCCTGGCAAAATCAGATCGCCGCATCCGCGGATTGCACCCACCCCCTGATCGGGAGCGGGCGGAATCGGTGTGTCGCGGCGACGCCCTTTCATTCTGCCGCGACAATCAACGCCGATGCAAATTATCCCAGTCTATCGGAAGCAGCCAACAAGTCCTGCACCGATGGGCGGCTCCTTAAATGCTGGTCGGGGACGGTCGCCATATCTGTTATGGAAAATAGTCGTTTTTTTGTGGCGGCCGTCCCTACTTTCGACAATTCGTACAATAACATACCCCCGACCAATCCGCGCCGCTGTTCGTTTAAGAGGGTGCTTACGAACTATGGCGCAGGAACAGCCGTAACAAACCTTACAAATAGTACGGGTGGCACGGAATTACGGCTGTTCCTTTCTCTCGATCTCTCAGGCTCCAGACCAACAAATAGACAAGTGCAGTTAAACCGACGAATCACGATGAGGCGAAGTGATGTAATACGTTCCGTCGGTGAACTGCGAGGAGCGTTCAGGCGCAAACCTCTACGCCCCTTTATTTCCGACCCACCAACCAACCACCTATATGAACCGCCCCGGCGCATGGGTTAAGCGACCGGGGTTCGGGGCGGTCTCCGCATTGAATTCTTCCAATAAGTGAAGTTGCGTCACGATGTTCATTCGGAGCCGCCCCGTTTTTAAACCGTTTATCAATTCCCTAAAACACACCCCGTCATGTTCCAATTCCTCAAACGCAGGCTGCGCGGTTCCGGTTCTCCGAGCCAAAGAAAGACCGACGCAGATTTTATCCGGCGGCTCAACGAGAGTTACACCTATTTACGACTGCACCGATACCGGGTCCTTTCGACCGAACTACCGGACGATCTGCTGAAAAAGTGGCTTATGCCCGACCCCGACAATCCCGGCACAAGCGAATATATGCGTAATTTCATACGGCAGAACGATACCCTGTCAGAAATCTATCTGCCCGCCTTTGTATTCGACCACGTGCTAAAGCATCGTTTCGGACGGGATATTGCAGCGTTCGGGAAAAGCGACATGGAAGATGCCGCCTGCGATTTGAGGACGTATATCCTGCTGCTGAATTACATTTTCGGGATGCGGGAAGCCGGGCGAACGCCGATAGAATTCGACATCTTCGACATCGGGAATTACGACACGATCATCCGCCGGGTTGAAAACGGGGAACCGGATAAGGATGCAAATGCTCCGGATAGGAAAAGAGAGCTGTCCGACAGCGAGATTATTGCAATGCGCGACGCCATATTCGGGGATTTGATGGATGGCTACATCGACGACGTTATCCGGGTGCTGAAAGAATATATGTCGATAGACTTCATGCGGCATGAGGACATTCTGCTGCGGGTAATCTTCCGCGACATGGCGCACTTCGACATGAATCCGGAGTTGAGTATGCGGGAGAACTCGCGCGATATGTTCGTCAATAAGATTGACTACATAGACGATGACAGTTTCGAGTTGCATCTGACGGAAGCCAATGTCCATTTGGACGACCTTATGATAAAACTATTCAGGTGGCGCAAGATCAGGCGGACGACCATTGTACATCATATCGTAATCAGGCGGGGTGAAAGTCAGAACGCGCCCTATATCGCTCCGGCGACATTCTATCCGCTCAAGATGGCGGTTATCCGCTACGATGCCTGCGAACGGGGATTGCGGCACAAGGCCGGATTGAGAAACTCGCGGGAAATGAAGCAAGAAGCAAAAGATTTTGCGCAGGACTTGAAGCGGGTCGCAGATAAACACGGTATTGACCTGATCCAGCTACTAAACAAAATAGGATGATAAAGGCCGGACGCGGACTGCGTCCGGCCTTTTTACTATTCTATCGACCATTTTTCATTGAATTCCTTGGTCAGCCTTATTACCTGGCGGAACAGCCCGTTTAACTCCTGCGTAGACTTGTCGAGTTGCGCCAGCAGCGCAATGGCCCGGCGGTCGTTGAAATTAGTATGGATAGCTTTGACGGTCTGATTGTAATTGACCCCGACGGCCCGGATTTGGGCGTAAAGATTGGTAAGACGCAGATAGTAGTCATGCGCTTCCATATTTGTCTGAATGACTTTGAACGGTCAGCCGAAAATGCGACCGAGGATAAAAGTCGACTTGTTGCGCTGACCGGCCTTTAGCATCATGTTCTCAAATTCGGTCTGCTGCCGCTCGTCCAGACGGAACGTGTGGCGGTAAATCTTCCCGCCTTCCGGACGGGTCTCGTTTTTAGGTCTTGCCATATATTCAATTTTTTAAGGTTGTGCGACTTGGGAGCATAACCAACTTTACGGGCTTCGTTTGCGTCGGACAAAACGTAGTTTGTCGGACAAAAACATACCTTGCTATTTACCTGCGTAAATCAAACGTTCGCTCCACTACGCTTGCAGATGCCACAAACAGTTACCCCGGTACAGGTTATATCGCCCCGCTGCAAAGTTACGGCCTTTTTCCACTCGTGGTGCGGGTCAATTAGGGCGAACGAGGGCGAACGAGGGAGTAAAGAAAATCTTTTTACTGATTCATCCTTTTATTTGTGCCAGACAAAAGACCTCTATGCTAACTGTCCTGGTAACGAGTGCAACGTGAATACTGCTATCTCCGCTGCAAAGTTAAAGACAATTTGCGCTCATGATGCGGGTCAATTACGACCGTTCATAACTGTTCAGTACCCGCCGAGTAGCTTTTTACGGTTTCGCCCCTTTATTTGTGACGGATTCCAAAGGGTTCCAACGCAGGGTCGAACGAGATGTAGGGTCCGACAGGATGCAGGGTTTGACAAGACGCGAGATCAGGCGGGACGCAGAGTCCAACGAGATGTGGGATTTGACAAGGCGCGAGATCAGACGGGACGCAGAGTACAACGAGACACGGGGGCCAACAAAACACAGGATCAGATGAGACACAGGATCAAGCGGGCATAAGGTTGAACAAAACGCAGGGTCGAATGAGCCGCGAGGTGAGGCGAGACGCAAGATATGCAAACACGGATAACTAACTATAAGAACAAGAGTAAAGAACCTATTATCATTATAATCTATGACAAAAAAACAAATACGACGCGAGGACTTCGACGAAGCGGCAATCCTGAACCTGATCGCCGGAGTGGACGCCCCACCGCACTTTGTTCCAAAACTGACGCCAGCAACGGAGCCGTCCGAAGACCAAGAAACGCCAAAGGCAAAACCGAATGCCCCGGCACCTATGGAAACGGCAATGCAGGAAAGCGGTAACCCGGAAACGGAATATGAAAAGTTATTTCTGCAACCCCGGAAATACCAGTCGGAAACGACCTGCCGAATCGCATCCGAAACATACGGGAAATTATGTATGATCGTCCGGATACTCGGTAATAATGGGTTGTCCGTAAAAGCCTATGTAAATAATATTCTGAATACTCATCTGGAGCAATACCGGGATGAGATTAACAACCTTTTAAGCAAACCCAGAAATTTCAAATTATGATGAAGCTCGGTCCGTAATGCAAAGTAGCAGCTCAAAGAGGGGAATAGCGAGTATTTAAGGGCTGACATTTTAAAATACATCAATAACAACTTAAACAATAATTAATTATGGAATACCTATTAATCGAAAAAAGGGCATGGCTGGAAATGCAGGCCGAAGCGAAACGATCAGACGACCGAATGAAAGAAACGGAACAACATTTTTTCCCGGCAGGCGATTCGGGATGAATAGACAATGCCGCAGTCTGTCAATGGCTGAATATCTCTAAACGAACCCTGCAATATTACCGCAACAGTGGGATTCTGCCCTATACCGTTATGGGAAATAAATGCCAATATAAACCCGAAGATGTAAAGGCTATACTTGACCGATGTATAACTAAACAGAAATAGCTATGACAGATGATAAGATTCAATGCGGGGATGACATAATCACCCGCGAAACGCCGGAATACATAGAAACGATCGCTGCTTATCGGAACACAGCACGAATTGCCGACAGGCTGGTGAAAGAGGTTAGGCCTTGTCTGCTCAATGAGCGGTATTTCACCACCGAACAGGTGATGGAGCTGTTCCACATTAGCCGACGAGCCTTGCAGAACTATCGGGATAAAGGGATAATACCCTTTCTCTCGATAGGTGGGAATATCGTCTATCCCGAATCCAAAATCGAGGAAATGTTGGAGAAGAATTATTACAAGCCAACAGTATAAAATAACTATCAATCAGCATTTTATTTAAATAGGGCTTATTAAAAAAATGCATTGACTTAATTACATTTTTTCTTTATATAAACTATTATAACAATAAGCAAATTTCACTTATCTTTGTATAACCTCATCATTCAGAATAAATTTAGAAATTAACATATCATGAATTACGTTGAACTGCAATTAAGAAATAAAACAGAGTCGTTTGTAGACGGGAGAAAATATTACAAACAGTGGGAATTAGCAAAGGACTATCTTCCGCAGGTGCTGGACGCAATTTCGCATACATTCCCACATTATAGTTTGCACAATAGCACGCACTCGGAAACCATATTGAACAATATTATTCGCATCGTGGGTAATGACACTATCGACAAACTGTCCGTCGTCGATTTATGGCTGTTATTGTCTGCAGCCTATTTCCATGACTGCGGGATGTTTGTGACAGCAGAGGACAAAAAAATCATATTAGAAAATAAAGAATCTTTTGGAGTATATATTAAAGAAAAACAAGCGGATAAGACATCTCCAATGTACGATTATGCTAATCTATTGCAAATAAAGGATAATAAAATCTACTATAAACATGAACAACTTACGGCAAAAAGTTATGACGGTGTGAGGTTTTTATTAGCAGATTTTATTCGATCCCGACATGCAGAACGCTCTGGAGAAAAAATATCCCAGTCATTGTCTTTGCGTTTGCCAGGGAGTCCAATTCCCGAAAGAATCATCCGTATATTGGAGAAAATTTGTCAAGCTCATACGCAAACTCACGAGGAAGTTATGCGTTTGCCTTTTGCAGAGTCTTCCGGTTGTGGAACGGAAAACTGTCATCCATTGTATGTCGCTTGTTTATTAAGACTGGGAGATTTGCTGGACATTGACAGCAACCGAGTTTCGGACGTTTTGTTAGGCACTTTAAGTAGTATTCCGGCGGATTCGAATCTATATAACGATTCAAATCGGTCTATAACTCATCTTCGGATAGATAGATCTATTGTTGAAATAACTGCGGTCTGTAAAAAATACGAAGTAGCAGACCTTACCAACAGATGGTTTCAATGGCTGAATGAAGAACTGGTCTTTCAAATGAAAAACTGGCATAAAATAGTCCCGGATATCAGTCTTGGATATTTACCGACCGTCGGAGAATTAAAAGTAGAGCTAAAAGGATTCGATACTTTCGATGGAAAAAATCGTCCTAGTTTCGAAATTGATTCAGATAAAGCCATCGAATTATTGCAAGGTGCTGGGTTATATAAGGACCCAAGCCAATGTATCAGAGAACTTCTGCAAAATTCTGTAGACGCCACATACCTGCGTATATATTTAGAAAATCCCAAAATTGGGAATATAGAAGATTTCAAAAATCTTTGTAGATCACGGCCCATAACTATAAGTTTGAAAAAGGAAAGAACAGATGATAAGTATGCTTATTGGAAAGCCGTATTGGTAGATAACGGATTGGGAATGTCGAAGGAAGATTTGAAATACTTATCTAAAACAGGCAGTTCGAATAAAAATTATGAAAAACGAAAAATTGTGGATTCAATGCCACTTTGGATGCGTCCTTCTGGAACATTCGGAATTGGATTTCAAAGTGTATTCCTAATTACAGAGCAAGTTGAGATTCGTACTCGGAAATTGAATAAAGAAAACTCATTGAAGGTAATTCTAAATAATCCAGCCGGACAAGAAGCTGGGGCAATTTTATTCCAAACGGTCCAAGGTGAAGATATTCCTTACGGAACGACTTTGTGCTTCCAATTGAAAGAACCTCTGCAGTCAGGTTGGAGCGTGGGTATGGATGAACAAAATGCTATTCGGCTAATCAATTCATACGATTTTGCCAAAGACTCATCATTCGATATTCGAATTGCCAAGTTAGTCGATGAAATTGTCAAATTTGCACAAGCATCGTTCGTCAACATTAATCTTACATATAATGATGATGAAATATTAGAACTAGCTCATGATAATTTATCATTCGAATACTATGACCAAGAAACAGGATATCAGGTAACATCGAACGCCTCGCATCATTCCTCGGATATCTATTTTAGAAATCAGATTGTAAGATCGTTCGACCCATCGATTCCGTTATTGCGTTTTAGTCTAAATATTCTCTCTGGTAATGCTAAAGAAATCCTCTCCTTAAATCGAGATGATATCCGCAAGGAATACGCAGACAAATTAAAAGCTAATGCAAGCCTTGCTATTTCAAGATACCTAATGACGTCAATTGAGGAATTCAAAAACAAAGAGATAAAAGAATTGGCTTCAATGTACCTTACATGGAACCGGGAATTCATAGAAGAGCATATTTCAAAAAAAAGCATCAATATCCCCCAATACTGGAAAGATTATAAGCTATCCTTAAAACGAGAAGGTAAAGCGGATATAAAAAAGTCAATTCTGCAATTATTATCATCCGATAAGATAGTATATAAATCGGGACCAAAAAATCCTATATTATCATTTAACATTAAAAAAAACCAATATGATTTAATTGCAGATTACCAAATCATATTGAGAGATGTTTTTTTGTTCATATGCCATATTATAGGAGAAAATTATAAATATTTATCATTTGGAGAAGAAGGTATAACATTCACCAAAGAGTTTAGCAAAGACTATTTAGAAAATACCGACAAAGCAAGAGAAAAATGGATAAAACAGTATTTAGATAAATCGCACTATGCAAGAGGTCTGATGCCTTGTAATTTTAAGTATAAAGATTTGGAGGTTGAAAGAATTGCCTATGAATCGACATTTGCAGAATTCTCCAAAGACTATCCTGTTATGATTTGTCCATATATCCGAGAATATAGCGGAAGAATCAGTTTCTGGGGCAATGCTATAAAACTGACTTATTCGGTAGATGATGAAGTTATAGAAAAAGTTTATGAAAATCGTAAAAATAAAGACGTAACAAAGGCGCAGATAAAATCCGCTTACGAAATTTTCAAAACTGATTTTAAGGATGTCGTTCAAAAAATAAATCAAGAAAAAGCAGATAAAATTAAGAGTAAAAAATTATAGATTTCATCCACTAATGAAGTAATAGATTATTAAAGACATCGAATGAGTTCAATATATGCAAAATATCTTGATGTTCATGGTACAAAAATAATGCTATCATACAGTAATTTTCAATTTATCAACGCCACAAAACTCAATGATCCTTTCGATTATCATCCTAGCTTGATAGATTCCACCAAAGTTCCTCCAGAACGCTATCAAAGAGTAGACACCGAAAGATATTGAGTTATTGGAATCGGATCAGTACAGAAGATACAGAGAAAGAGTTTGGATATGCTGCTTATCAAAAATATTCGATTCAATATTAATGGGAGCTACTATAATAACCACAAAGGTGTATGCATTGGATTGGATACCGAAAAGGTGGCAAAATATCTTCACGTCAGACATAGAGGTACAATTTGAAAAGTCCGATTATTTCCGCATCGAAAAAGGGGTTTTTATATTATCAGACGTGTACAAAAGCGAAAGTGTGGGAGCATAAGGTCCATATGTTTATTTTGGCTCTTCCCTCAATATATGGCTTGCCATATGAACCCAAAGACAAAAACAAAATAATCGACTAGAAAGAGGTTCGTGCCTATCCTCAAATCGGAGGAGAATGTCTTGACTGCATATATTTCGGCATTAATATCAATAAAAAGAAAAAGAGAAAATGATTAAAGCTGTCTATAAATTGAATCTCGACATTAAAAATGTATCAAATGGAGGTTAATCCAAGTGCATTTGGGTCAGATGCTATCAAAGTATAGATAGTCTAGACATTAAACTAATAGACTTTTGTTATTACTGTAACAAGTACATACTCCTTCTTAATTTATTGCTATATTTGCAATATATTGATAAGCTAAAAGAAAATATGTAAATCAACGCTTTTCGCACAATACCAAAGTGTGTGCAGAAGATTGTTTATTTGATTAGTTAGCTGATATTCAGATTACTGAAAAGATGTGCGATACCCCTTTATCCGCACTTGAGGGGACAAATTGATTTTTCCGTCAGTTTGCCCTCTTTTTTATTCTTATAATCATCTGATATATTACGCATTACAGACAAAGCACTATTCTCTGCTATGGTTCGATAATTCTGAATCGCCTTATCCCACTCAACACCCTGAGGAAACACTAAATATTGAATTTTTTGGCAAATATTCAGTGTTCCATTACGCCAAATATCTCCTAATTTACAGCATGTTAACATTACCTCATGCACATAGCGGGCAAGGTTCGATAAATTTATATTGCATGCTTCCAATTCTGCCTCTATTTTGAGTTTTCTTGCGCTCAAATCGGCCATAGCCCCCTGATAAATTTCATCATCAATAACATCTATGGCACGATTCGTCTGAACCTTCTTTATATTATTCATTATCTCTGAAAGGTTTTTCGTCAGAAGCGTTTTTGCCTTCGCCTGTTCACTATGATTTACCGCGAGATAATCGGTTACTGCCTTTTCAAAAATAGGTTGTAGCTCTTCAGGCAAAGTGTATTGATCTAATATTTCCCCATACTTACAGTGCATATTTTTCGCACTATGATTCGTCCGACAACCTATTACATTGCATTTGTAATAATCGAGGTTCTTTTTCTTCACCGTGTACCCCGTGAACGGCGTATGATGCTCCGAGCAAAAAACGTGTTTTAGTAAAGGAAATTTCGGCGATTCTTTTTCATGTACATATCGCCCCGTTTTCCCTGATAGAATTTCCTGTACCCGTTCAAATTCTGCCCATGTAACCAATGGCGGGTGGTTCCCGTCAATGATTGCCGTCCCCAATGCCTTATGGGAGATTTTTCCCGCATAGAACGGATTGACGAATATTTTATGGAGTTGTTGTTTGCGAATTATCATACCTCTATTCGCCAACCACTCCAATATTTTGCAGTTCTTCATATTCTGCAATTTCATATCGAAGGCTTTCCGCAACAATGTCCCATCTTCATTGATGAAGAATTGCGTGTGCCGTCCTCGTCCTTGCGAATAGTACCCTAACGGAGTCCGCCCACACCAAATTCCCGCCTCAACTTTTGCTCGTACTCCTGCTGTACATTTTTCACGGCGGACATCGTTGTCGAATTCTGCTGCTATAAAATTGAAATTGCGTATGAATTTCCCCTGCGATGTTCGCGCATCTATCTCCTGAGTTGCAGCCAAGACATAGATTCCTAATGCTTTCAGGTCATCGGCAGTCTTGATAGATTCAGCGGAATCCCGACCAAATCTATCCGATGAATATACGATAAGATACTCCACACGTCGGTTACGCTTAACTTCTGCAATCATTTCTTTGAAATGATTGCCTTGAACCTTCGCACTTTCGTAAATTCCACCGTATTCTTTGATAATCTCCATATCATGTTGTTGAGGGTAGCGCCTGCAAACATCTATTTGGTGTTCAAGACTTCCACCCTCATCTTTTTGTCTTTTGGACGAAACACGCGTCCAAATCACTCCTATTTTATGTTCATTCTGATTTATCATTTAAGTTTATTTTTCTTTTATTTTTACATACTCAACGCCTATTTCTGCAAGAGTATACAGATAGTCCATAATGGCTATTATGTCTGTTTCATTCGTTATACCTACCTCCTGTAAATCATCTTGATAATCACTTAATTTATAATTATACACATTGTATTACATTCCTTCTTATTCGCTTTCGGTTCTTGCGTTATCCATTGCAAGACTTTTATTGTCACCGTGGGATGCTTTGACCACCCTTGTACAACCGCATAGGAGAGCGTAATAATTTTTATTACATCATCAGCTTGAATTTGATTTGGAAAAGTGCGGAATTGCCCTTTGATGCAGAAATACAGATTTTATTTTTAATTCCCAAATTTCACTAAAATATTTTTTTTATTTTTTGCAGGGTTCCCGTGCTTGTCCCCGTGATAGCGCTGATATTACGCAAGGATAGCCCCTTTCTCAATAACTGAACTTCTTTACTATATTGGGCTTTCATCTGCTCATTACTTTTTCGGAACCCCTCTTTGCGCCCAACCTTACCGCCCTGTTGCTTGAAATGGTTATAACCACTTTCCATACGACTACGAATAAGGCTTCGCTCCATACTATTGAACTGACCGATAATACCGAGAACAAGTTGTGCAATGGGGGTTTACACTCCCATCTTTTTGCAGAGTCTCCAATCCATTCTGATGAATGTACAGGCTTATGTGCCGTGCTGTAAGAAAATCTATTACAGTAAGGAAATCTATTGCACGTCGTGATAAGCGACTACACTCATAGATTAACACCTTGTCTACTTTGCTAATTTCCACGAAATTCAGCAACTCCGATAGTGCATTTCGCTCCTCGACCTTCTTTGCTCCGCTGATCTTTTCCGAAAACTCTTTGACCACTTTATAATCCATCCGTGCGGCATATTCCCGCAACTCACACAACTGCCGTTCATAGTCCTGCCCTGAGGTCGAAACTTTTGCGTATATAACAACCTTTGTCATGTTAGAAAATTAACTTTTTAATCAATTTTTTCTATCTGAATTTTGAAGGATTGAAAGTCCATCCCATCATTTCGTAAAGTGTCTTTACTGCATTATAGCGAGTGCCACAACTTTTCACCTTGTTTCCCACGGCATCCCATATCCCCCAACCACTCCCCGAACGGCTAACATGATATTTCCTTTCCTGTATCATATTTTATTACTATTTTGATATACAAATATAGTAATATGTTATTATATTACCAAATAATAGAATATTTTTACAGTAGTTTATTACTATAATATTTGCTCTGATAATTTTTTATTTATACTTTTGAAAAATAAAAGTTAATCTATGGATTATTCTATTCTAAAAGAACTGCTGAAAGAGAAGAATCTGACCTTTCAGGAGTTAAGTGACCGCATGGGCACAGACCGCAATAACCTATATAATAGTTTAATTAAAGGCAATCCCACGCTCTCGCGCCTTGTGAATGTTAGTGAGATTTTGGGCGTCCCCGTATGGAGGTTATTTACTGAAGATACGACTCAATCTGAAATCTACGGCGTAATTATATATAAAGGTAAGACCTATAAAATAGACAGCATATCCGCCTATAAAGCTCTATTGACTGAAATCGAGTAGCCGATAAGCAGCAAACAAAAATGGGATTAACTTCTGAAAGTTAGTCCCATTTCTACTATCCCTTTAATAAGTTATTTTCCTATCAATTTAAAAATAAAACCGATGACGCCCAATGCGCCTGTAATAATCAATAGGATGCCAAAACTATCGTCAAACTCAGTATAGTACTCATAACCTTGATAACATACATATCCACACAACATGAGATAAATACAAATTTTAGTATAATCACTAACTTGAGACGATTGCTGATTTTCTTCTTCCATGTTTTTTACTTACTTGCTCCAAATTCTTGAAAATACACGATTTTGTTTTCTATTGAGACTTGATTAGGGGTAGACAGCATAAATTCTTTATATTGCTCGCCGACAATATCCCCATTATGGAACGCTTTTTCATACGCTTCAATGTATCGTGATATTTTTTCTGCGGCTTTCCGTACATCTTTCACAGACTGACAATCATCAAGTAATTTAGTACAATATGCCCCATCTTGTGCAGGAGTAGTTACTGAAACACTGCCACACGAATAAAGCAAAATAGACATAAAAATAAAAAAATAGTTTTTCATAATACTATTTACTTTTGTGCATTTTTATACCCCGATCTGTTATTTGTCCTGTACGAGTATTAAACCCATACACGGAACCATCATTTTTAATTATTGTTGCTTGATTTGGGGCATAATCAAAATATACGACTCCATCGTCAATATACTCCCATTTCGAAGTATATGTAATCGGCTCATCATCAAGAGTGATTTTCACGTCGGCTTTCATCGTTTCCGAATTTAGCGTAACCACGATTTTACCTTCAGTAGTAGACCACGTCCCATCCCATTTTTTTGACGACGAACTGCCACATGACATTGCTAATAGCAAAATGCTAATTAATAATCCTATTGTTCTCATAATAAAGCATATTTACTAATATTGAGATTCATTCCCGCTATATGCATCATTAAACCCTGCAATCCATGCATCCGACGGATAACGGGGCACAGACATATCCATATTACTTACCCCTTCACAATATATACGGGCACTACTTGCTCCAAGATTTCGACCGTTTTTACCATGAGAATAACCTCGTTTATAATCTTCATTTCCCTGATATTTATTGATTTGTTGTGATTGTCCTCTATCTAACCTTTCATTTTTGAAAATGAAGGGAAACTATCGGTCATTGCCATAACACCTAATGTAGCACAGATAATTCCACATACTCCGAAAATGGAAAGAAGTTTAAGACTTTGTTTAGTTACGGGTTCCATAGTTGTGTTGTTTTATACATTTCACTTTCTAAAAGGTCCAAAGAATTTTAAGATTGAGACGTGACAAATAAAAAGCGTGGACCGAATTCACCTTATTGGATTCTGAGGTCTTCCACAACCATTGTCCCCAAATAACGGAATAAAGCCCACGCTGCGAAACACAACGTGAGCGTCAAACTTTATTCCTTGGGGACGATTAATGAAAAGTGGAAGTTTCAGAATCCCGAATATAAAGCAAACGCTTTTTATATCAATATGTCTCTATTAAAGACTGTATTTTACCATAGGCAAATTGGATTTTACAATTCTATCCACAAAGATAAAAAAATCAATGTATTTTTCAGCAAGACATATCACAAAAATCTTTTAGATTAGATTGCCACATAAGCAGGTATTTAAAACCCTATTAACAAAGATTATTTTGATACATTTTTAATTTAACACAAAAGATTGTGCACTTCCTGTACTTTATTTCGTTGAGTGGTATTTTGCATCCGTTGCAACTGTTCAAATTTTTCCATACGGGTACTTACACCCGATCTGAACTTGTAGAGACTTCTGACCTCCTGTTCAATCATCTGAAGGTTGCCGTTATATTGCTCTAAAATCTTCATCATTGTCCATGTATCATAGTTATCCATACTGATAGTTGCATCTGTTTTTGAACTATCGAAAACCGTATCGAATTGAGTGAGGATGGGATTTGCGGGCGATGAAAAAAAGGCAGGGAAATAGGTATTGTCAATTTGTAGATAATTTCGAATTTGAGGTTGGGAGGCAAGTGTAATTTCAATACGCGTCTTATTTGAGAAGTAATCTTCAACTTGTTCCCTGTTTTTTAATAAATCAAGGAACAGCCTATTTTGGACGGTTGCCGACAGCTCTTTTCGTTTATTATAAAATTTGATTTCCTCCCGCCCTTTGCCTACTACATCTTTTGTAAAAGTAATGCCTTTGCTGTCATAATGCTGCCACTTGAAGCGGCGGTAATTACCTACATTATTATTTAAGGCAGTCAATACCTCATCCGTCAGTTCAAATGGAATATCGGTCGTAATATCGGCTTTGGTGATGCAACCTGTATTGAGAACTCCATCCATATCAACAGTACAAATTCCCATATTATTTAGGTTACATAAGCATTGTGGCAAGGTTTCTTGGGTTATCAACTTTGGATAATCATCGAATAAAATCTTCGATGAAAATTCAAGGGTTAAAGTTTGTTTTGCATAGTTAGTCGCTATATACAAATTAAAAGGAATATCAGAATTTCCATTGCTTGAGTAATATTCCCCATTCGGGGTGTTTTTCTTTGAATCATAGAATATATTAAAGTTTACTTTCTTATTCAGCAAATATTTATAGTTAGATTTTATCTTAATCGTATCACATTTTATCATTAAGAATTTAAGTTTTACTTCTTATTTTTAGTAGTTTTTAGTTTCTATCCACGAACTCTAAAAACTACATTTCCCCATCTTGTTAGTAGCAAGTGAGAAAGTAGAGACCATAAATCTCTACTTTTTTGTTAGATAATCTGCCCCGTTTCGGTGGGTGAGGGCTTGTTTTCGGGTGAAGGGCGATTGGGAATCGACTGCCAATATTTCAGCATACTTTGCGAAATGTGTATGCGGTGACTTTGGGACTTAGGGCGTCCTTTGGTGGCGTTACTGATTTTGTGCTTGGTCTCATCAGGGAGTTCCCTGAATTCGCGTTTTCTATTTTCCATACTATTACGTTTTTATATAAATAGTAGGAACAATAGTAATAAATGTCAAGTGTAGTACAGAAATATTTTCTGATTTCTTATCAGTAAGATAAACGTCGAACAGTATGCACGCTTAATACGCCTACTATTCCATGAATTTGTTTAAGGGAGCTTACCGTGATAACTCACTACTAATAAGCAATTACACAAATAAAAAGAAGTGCATTATCGCAATGTTATCTACATTGAATACGTGTCAATTGCAAATAAATCCCCACTGATACTATCTCTTTTAATTATGATGATAAAAGTATGTATTAAACTAATAGCCAACGTTATAAAAAACAACAGTAAGAAAAATTAGGACTTTGTCTAATAATTGTAGAAAAAAAGTATTATATTTATTATTACATTTGCAATCTCTAATATATTAATTGTATGAAATTTAGATTGGGATACAGTCCATTAATTATCGTAGGTTCATGGAATAAAGCAATATTATCACCCGATTGGGTTTCGCGATATATATTTCCTAATACAGAAATACATATTGAATTACCAATTAATAATTCAAATGCATCTTTGAAATTTAATGCTAAAGATATTGCATTAAATGTGATTGATCAACGATTGCTTTTTTACACAGCAATACCTTCCAATGAATCGTTTGATTTAATTGGCGAAACCGCAATGTCATTATGTCGATTTTTACCACATACTCCTGTATCTTCTTTTGGAATAAACCATGTTTTTGAAAGTTCAATAGATGAAATAAAAGAGAAAAAATTATTCGAACTATTTGACAATAAACTTATTGTAGAGAATGGATATACAATCCAAGGCATCAAAACTGTTCGAACAATAAAACTTGATGACTGCATCTTAAACTTATCTTATTCTCAAGAAAACGAAACAATTATTTACGATTTTAATTACCATTATAATATATCTTCTTTAGAAGAATTCATTCAAAAGTTTGATCCGCAAAATATATTACAAAAGAAAGATAATGCTATAAAATTTCTTTCCGACGTATACGGACTGCATCTTGAATAATATTTAAAGAATTATGGAAACTCAAAATAGAGATAATAACATTCTTTATAAGCCTGAAGCTGTTGTTCATACATATGAAGAACAAAAACAATGCGACGATATAGAGAAGATTTCTCCAAACTTTATACCACCTAAAGATTTTGATCATAAAGTAGACATTAATATCTCTGCATTCGATGTGTCTATGTATATTTTACAGAAGATTGGATCTTGCTCAACCATGAAACTACACAAATTACTTTACTATTGTCAAGTATGGTCTTTAGTATGGGATGAGCATCCGCTTTTTAATGATAAAATAGAAGCATGGGCTAATGGACCTGTCGTTAACTCAGTATTTTCATATCACAAAGGTCTCTTTAGTGTTAGTTGTAATGATTTCTTAATTGGAAATCCGAACACGTTATCTACGCTACAAAAAGAAACCATAGATAATGTGTTAGCTTATTACGGTACTAAATCTGCACAATGGTTAATAAATCTAACACATATGGAAAAGCCATGGAAAGAAGCGCGTGTCGGATTAGAACCAATGGAGCGAGGAAATAAAGAAATTACCCATAGTGCAATGGCGGAATATTATAGTTCATTGTAATTAATATGGCTAAAATACAAACTAAAACTCCTCGCAAAGCAGAAGACCCTCAAGTAAAAAAAGAGCCAAAAAGTGAAGCACTCCCCAACTATCAAGAAATGTATCCCGTATGGCAGATTGGGTATCTCGACATTGAGGGGAAATGGGGATATAAAGCATTTAGTGATATTGTTTCCTTTAAAATATCTGATGACTTGTTACAGTATTTAATGGATAATAATTATCAAGAAATACATGATTTATTAACTGAGTTAGAGAAGAAAGAACACTTGTCAATTAATAACTTTCTAAAAAAACTTGGCGAAAGTAAAATTGAAAATTTCCCCTCAGATTGTTTAACCTTGATTTCTCAACAATTACAACGTTATTTTTTCTTGACCAAAATACTTCCAAAATTAAAAGAATTTGAAAGAATAACTTGGCGAGAAATTGAAACCATTACACACGGAGCAAAGAATAAAACAAATAATCATTCAATTGAAGTTGAAAAATTATGTAAGGAGGCACAAGACAGATTGAAAGAACTAAAATTGGATGATATAGATGAGATTTATTCTTTGCGATTAGAAGGGAAATTAAGAGTTTTCGGACTGAGAGAACTGAATTGCCTTCGAATATTATGGATTGATAGAGAGCATGAAATATGTCCTTCTAAACTCAATTAACGAAAGACTGCTAATTTAACCACTCTACAAACTCCACGACCTTCCGAAAGTCCTCTGTAAGAGTTCGATAATCTATCACCGATTTGCACTTTTCAGTCTCCTTTGGGAGACTTTTTTTGTGAGCAAGCTCCGGTAATGGGATTCCGCACATCCGCAACCGAAACGCGGCATATTCCCGCACGGGCCACCGGAAATCAATAGATTGAAGGCTTCCCGGCGCCGATTTATTTGCTTATCGGATTATATTTTCATACCTTGCGGAAAGATACAAGGGGGGGGGTCGCAAAGTAGGTATAAAACCCTCATTTACAATACACAGGCACTACCAAGGGCTGAATTCTCCGACAAACCTCCGCTCCCGGTCGTTTAACTAAACCTCGTTTAGCATGAAACATTGGGGACTTTTTCTTGTCGTGCTCGCTTTTACGGCCTGTCACGACGATCAACCGGAACAAACGTATTACATTACGCCCGAAATGAGCGGAATTGCGGCCGGCTGCCCGGGAATCCAGGAACGCATCGCCATTTCATCGAACTGCGACTGGGGCATCGAAAGCACGCCGGAGTGGTGCTCCGCACAGAAAGTCACTGCCGGCGGCAGGGAATACCTCGCCGTGGAAGTTATGCCCAACTACGACGAGAATCCGCGCCAAACATTCGTAACGCTGTCGTACGACCGGACATCCATTCCCGTTTACGTCACCCAAGCGGGAGAGCGCGCCCCTGCGCCGATGCAATGGTACACCTTCCCGACGAACTGGTTTTCCGACATCACCTACGAACCGTCGGACGGCAGCGGCCCGCGGAAGTATCGGATCACGGCATTCGAACTGGCCGTTTCCCCGTCGTGGAGGAAGCAGATTTTCCCCGGCAACCTGATCGACCGCCATGCACCCGGCCGGAAACTGACGGATTACGCCGACAAATACACGTTCAACCCGATTGTCCTCGCCGCAAGCACCTACGACATCAAAGAATTGGCGAAGCCCTCGCTGGAAGCGACAAACGCATGGGTGAAGGAACTCGTCGCCAAATCGCCGCACCAGAGCAGCGGGTTCTTCTGCCAGTCCCCGATCCGGTACACCTCTTACCGACAGCTTCATCTGCTGGGCCTGGGCAATGCAGGGCTTAATCTCGACGAACTCGTGTCGGGCGAATCGTATTCCGGCAAAGAGATGGAGAAACGGACGGGAATGATTTACACCTACAGCCACGAACTGATCCGAATTTTCGTGGGCGAATTCCCACAGAACCTGATTACGGAGACGGTCAGCGATGAAGAACGCCGCGAAATGTCCTACATAAACGGCGTGGCATACGGAAGGACGGCCTGGCTGCTGGTCGAATCCGACGACAATTTTCAGGAGACCCGGAATGTCGTCTCCAAAATCATGCGGGAGGAGAGCCTGAATACGAAAGAACAGCGAATTCGGGAGAACCTCGCCGCGTATTACATCCGGTTCGACGACAAAGGCGACGTGCAGACGGAAAAGGGCGGCGACGAACTGATCGGAGCATTCAGTCGCGGAATCGGCACGCTGAGCATCCTCCCGGTGAATTTCACAACGAACCGGTTTGAAAACCACGCCGTCGGTCAAATGGAAGTTACATTCGACCTGCCGTAATCCGGCGTCCGGAAAGCACAGACGCGAAGGCAGGGACAAGTCCCTGCCTTTACCGTTCCCACACACAAGTGCCGCCGGATCAGAAATTGCGCCCCGTGTCCCACCACAGGCGGGTTCCGCCGTCGTCCGGCCCTCCGAGCGCCTTCACCAGCGCCGCGTACTGCTCGGGATCGGAGGTCTCCAGCGTCGCGGGGTACGGCAGCCGGCGGATCATCGTCTCGGTGTCGATGCTCTGCCCCTTGCTGTGGTTGTAACGCACCGGAAACAGCCGCGGATAGCCCGTGCGGCGCTGTTCGGCCCACGCCTCGCAGCCTTCGGGATACATGGCGATCCATTTCTGGGTGATGATCCGTTCGAGTTTCAGCCCGGGACTCGCCGACTCGTCCCAGCGGGGCGACACCCGGCAGCGGGCGGCGATGTCGTTCTCCGGATCGACGGGATCGCTGTAACCAATGGCCGCCGCATCGCTGGCGAGGTACTGCTCGCAGCCGGACGCCTGCCACTGGGCGAACGACATGGTGACGCCGTTGCGGTAGCAGGTCTCCGTATCCTCCCCGGTCCATCCCCGCAGGGCCGCTTCGGCACGCAGGAACCACACCTCGGCCGCCGTCATCAGCACGGCGTCGGTCGTCGTCTCGACCGTGAGGCGCGAAAAGGCGGCATAGTAGTTATGCGAGAAGGCCGTTCCCTGGCGGATTCCGTGGAAACCGCCCTTGAGCGGCACGGTCACCGAATTTCCGTTTCCGTCCAGAATGACCAGGTCGCTTTTGCAGGGTTCGAAATATTTTTCGAGCCGCGGATCGCCATACCCGACCATGATCGACTCCATCGAGGCGTTCATCACCGCCTCGTTCCAGTTGCGGTTGATCTCGCCCAGCGGGTTGGTATAGGTTCCCGACGTGGAAACCGCGGCGTTCGCGGGATTCGTTTCGATCACACCGTAAGACCCTTCGAGCGACTTGCGGAACTCCGCGGCCGCCCGCTCCGGAAGGACACACGCCACGCGCACCGCCAGACGCATGCGCAGCGAGGCGGCCAGCCGGATCCACGACACGTAGCTGCCGTCGAGCAGCAGGTCGAATTTCCCGAACTCTTCGGACACGCCCCGTTCGCGCACCGCGCCGGTGAGGATCGTCTCCGCCTCGTCCAGATCGTCGAAGAAACGGCCGTAAACCTCCTCCTGGCTGTCGGGCACGTATTCGTTGCCGCGGTCGCCGAAATGGGAGTAGATCACCGGGCCGTAGTAATCCGTCACACGGTGCATGACGAGCACCTTGAGAATCTTCGCAATGGCGTAGAACGCGGGCTTCTGCTCCGGCGCGGTCTGCTCCAGCCGGTAGATTTCCGGCATGATGTAGGAGTAGGTGAACTGCCACATGGAGCCGTTCCAGCCATCCTGCAGGTTGTAGTCCGAATTGTGGCTCCCGCCCTGCAACGGCTTGGGGTCGTGCATGTAGCCCGAGAACATGTCCGCATTGAGGTTCTGAATCATCTGGAAAGGCCAGTTCTTGCCCTTGCCGTAGTCGTAGTTGAAATAGACGCCCTGCTGGACGATGCCCAGGCGGTAGCCCAGTCCGTTGTCGTCGGCCTCCAGTTCCTTGTCCGTGATGCCGGACTTGTCGTCGTTCAGGTCGCGGAAATTACCCGTGCAGGCCCCGAGAACGACCGCACAGCATCCGGCGAAGAGGTATGTACGCCAACGTTTCATCCTTAAAACTCCAGTTTGATATTGAACCCGAAACTCCGCACCGTCGGCATGCCGTAGACGTCGATTCCCTGATTATCGTTGCCCGTCGAGAGGATGAGGTCGGGATCGAACGGCGCGGCGTTGTAGATGAAAAAGAGGTTGCGGGCCACCAGCGACACCGTCGCGCCGCTGAACACGCCCGTCCGCCGCATCAGTTTGCGCGGCAGCGCATAGGAGAGCGACAGTTCGCGCAGGCGGATGTTCGTCGCGTCGTACATGTAATACTCCGTCACCCCGGCGCGTCCGCCGACCAGTTTGTAGAAACTCCTCACGTCTTCGATCCTCCGCCCTTCCAATGTCACGTATCCCCGGTCGCGGGCGTCGGCCGTGACCTCCGTGACGCCGTAGGAGTCGAGGTCAGCCATCGTCTGCGACAGCACATGGCCGCCGTAACGGCAGTCGACGAGCATCGACAGCGACACGCCGCGGTAGGAGAAGGTGTTGCTCCACGACAGCGAGAAAACGGGATTGGCGTTACCCACCCGGACGGTATTGCCCTCGCCCACCGTCCGCGGCAGCCCGGCGTAGTCCCCTTCGGTCTCGTAGACGATCCGGCCGTTTCCGTCGCGCTCGAACGCCCGGCCGTAAATATCGCCGATCGAACCGCCCTCGACCAGCTTCATGGCGTAGGACGACGAAAAACTCGACGGGCCGTAGACGTATTCGCGCAGTTCGTCGTGGAGCCGGATCACGCGGTTCCTGTTGCGGGCGAAATTGACGGCAGACTGCCACGTGAGGGCCTTTCCGTAGAGCGGATAGGCGCTGAGCGCAATCTCCACGCCTTCGTTCTCGATGTTTCCGGCATTCTCGTAGCGGAAGGCGTAGACTTCGCCCGAGAGGGCCGGCAGCTTGAAGAACTGGTTGCGGGTGCTGGTCTTATAATAGGTCGCGTTGACGCCCAGCCGGTCGCCGAAGAAACGCCACTCGACACCCGCTTCGACGGCGTGGGTCATCTCGGGCCGGAGATCGGTCCCGGGGGCCGCATCGGCGGCGTTGATGCCGCCGCCGGCCGTCACGTGGGCTTTGGGATTGGTAATGAACATCGGAATGTCGTTGCCCACGCGGCTCCACGTCAGGCGGACCTTGCCCAACGAAATCCACTCCGGCAGTTTGAACATCTTGCTGACCACCCACGACGCGCCCAGCGAGCAGTAGAAGAAGCCGCTGCCTTCGGCCGAAGTGTAGGCCAGCGTCGAGGCCCAGTCGTTGCGCCCCGTGACCTCGAAGGTGAGGCTCTCGGCGTATTTGACCGACGCCGTGGCGAACAGCGACTGAATCTGCCGGCGGGCGTCGATCTGCTCGTCGACGTAGGCCGAACTGTCCATGACGATATTGGCGACGTTGAAGATATTGGGATAGTAGAGCGACGCGGTCTTGGAGTCCATGCGCAGCGAGTTGACCGTGCGGTCGTTGAGCGACGCCCCGGCGGTCGCGCTGAAGGTCCAGTCGGAAGAAAAACGCCGGTCGAACAGCGCCAGCACCTCGCCGTTGAAAAGCGTCTCCGAGAAGGCGCTCTCGACATACCGCCCGTTCGCCCCGGCCAGCGCCGGAGCCGTCGAGGCGTAGAACCGCTGACGGACCTTGTCCCCGAGGTAATCCACATTGCCGCGCGCCCGGAGCCGGAGCCAGTCGTTCACCTTCCAGTCGGCGGAAAGCGAGGCCATCACCCGGTTGCGCACGCTCCGGCTGCGGATGCGGTTGACGACCCAGTAGGGATTCTGCTCGAAATCGTCGCTCGGGGCGATCCACTGCTGCACGTCCAGCTTGCGGTCCTCGTCGTAGACCGCGTAATGCTCCCGGTAAGGGGTCATGTCCACGCCGCGCGGAAAGCGGTACAGACCGACCAGCGGGTTCATGTAGAAACCGCCCGGCACGGGTTTGTCCTCAACCGCCTGGCGCATGAAGCTGATGTTGCCGTCGAGACGCAGCCGCTCGCGGAACAGTTCGGAGACGGTGCGCAGGTTGAAATTGTGGCGCATCAGGCGATTTTTCCCGGTGATGCCCCGCTCGGCGGTGTTGGCGTAGGAGAAGTAGTTCTGAACCTGCTTCGAACCGGTCGAGACGGAAACGGAGTTGATCGCCGTCACGCCCGTCCGGAAAAACTCCCCGGCATTGTCGTAAGGCTTCACGCCGCCGCGCGCGCCCCAGCTCTCCACGCCGCCGCTCACCCCGTAACGGTCTTGGAACTTCGGCAGGCTGAAAGGCGTCTGGAAAGTCAGGTTCGAGGAGAAGGTCACGGGCTGCTGCCCGACGCTGCCCTTCTTGGTCGTGATCAGGATGACGCCGTTGGCGGCCTGGCTGCCGTACAGCGCCGCGGCCGGAGCGCCCTTGAGGACCGAAACGCTCTCGATGTCCTCGGCATTGAGATTCGAGATGCCGTCGCCGCCGTCGCGGTTCCCGGCGTCGGCGACTCCGCCGATGGCCGAATAAGCCTGCTCGGGCGAGGAGTTGAGCATCGGCATTCCGTCGACCACATACAACGGCTGGTTGTCGCTGGCCACCGAACGCACGCCGCGGATACTCACCTTGGCGGACGCTCCCGCCCCCGAAGAGGTTTCACCGACCTGCATGCCGGCCGATTTGCCGGCAAGCGACAGAATCAGGTTGGGTGATTTGACGGCCGTGAGCTGCGAACCTTTGATCTTGTCGGCGGCATAGGTCAGGTCTACGTAGTTGCGTTCGAGTCCCAGCGCCGTCACGATCACGTCTTCGATGGACTTCACATCCTCCTGCAAGACGATCTCCAGCTCGGTGCGGCTCCCCGGCTCGACGCTGCGCGGGAGGTAACCCAGACACGAAACGTCGAGAACGGCGCCCGGACGGACGCTGATCGAGAACAGGCCGTCCGAATGCGTGGCCACGCCGTTCGGGGTTCCCCGTTCCACGACGGTAACCCCGGCCAGCGGGTTTCCCGCTTCGTCGGCGATGCGGCCTCTGACCGCTGTCTTCTGCGGCACGGTCTGCGCGCGGACCACGGGACCGGGGGCAAAACACGACCAGGCGACCAGGAGCAAGGCCGCTAAAAGCCTCACGAATCCCGGACGCATTTTTTCAATACCATGCATAAGGGCGTCACTTATCACAGAATAATCCGTCACAAAAATAGCAAACTTTAACATATCGGGTATATAAAAGTACAAAAAAGACCGATTTATTCGGAATATTCGTGTTTCTTCCGGTTTTCAGCCCTCTTCCGCACACAATAGACCGTCCGCCGGACCGTTTGACGGACAGCGGCGGAGACGATCCGGTAAAAATGGTAGGCAGGCCCGTAATCCGTATAACCGCAATTTCCCGGGAAAAGGTATCTTTGTACCGTAACCGCAGCATTATGTCAGTTCAGAGAAAAAGAAGGAAAACGATGATCACAGGTCTCATCCTCGCGGCGGCGCTCGCCGCCGTGGCAATCGCCGTCCGGCCGGGCTTCGGACGCCTGCCCCGGGGCGAGCGGCTCGAAAGGGTCCGCAACTCGCCGAATTACCGCGACGGCCAGTTCCGCAACCTCGACCCCAGTCCCCTGATGGCCGACGGCAAGGGCCGCGTGCGCGGCATGCTCGAATTCCTGTTCGGAAAGAAAGAGGGAGTGCGTCCCGACCGTCCCGTGAAGGCCGTCCGCACCGACCTCCGCGCACTCGCTCCGGACAGCGCCCTGGCGGTCTGGTTCGGCCACTCCTCCTACCTGATACAGACCGACGGGCGGCGGGTGCTGGTCGACCCGGTTTTCTTGAGCGCCGCGCCCCTCTCCTTCCTCAACCGCCCGTTCCGGGGCGCGGACCTCTACCGTCCGGAGGACATGCCAGACATCGACTGCCTGATCATCACCCACGACCATTGGGACCACCTCGACCGCCGCACCGTCATGGCGCTCAAACCGCGCATCGGGACAGTCGTCTGCCCGCTGGGCGTCGGCGAACATTTCGAGTACTGGGGTTTCCCGAAAGAGCGGATCGTGGAACTCGACTGGCACGAGCAGGCTCCGCTCGGCGACGGCTTCACCGTCCGCTGCCTCCCCGCGCGCCACTTCTCGGGACGCGGGCTGCGATCCAACCAGACGCTCTGGGGATCGTTCCTGCTGCAATCGCCCTCGCGGAAAATCTACATGAGCGGCGACGGCGGTTACGGGAAGCATTTCGCCCAAATCGGCCGCGAATTCCCGGACATCGACCTGGCGGTTCTCGAAAACGGACAGTACAACGAGGCGTGGAGATACATCCACACCCTGCCCGGCCAGCTGGCGCAGGCGGCCAAAGACCTCGGTGCAAGAGAGATCCTGACCGTCCACCACTCCAAATACGCCCTCGCCCGGCATCGCTGGGACGAACCGCTCAAGACCGAAGCGGCTCTGGCGGCTGACACCGCGCTGCACGTCCTGCGTCCCGAAATCGGCGAAGCGGTTCCCCTCGCAGCCCCCGGCCCCGCCGCGTCCCGCTAATCAGGGACCGGACCCGCCAACCAGGGTCCCGCCCCGTTAACCCGAAATCCCGTCCCGGGACTCCTCGGCTCCCCGGACCGGCATCCGGCTGATTGTCCGGCCTTTTCCGCGTATGCGGTCCGGCGGCTCTGGTACGCAAATTGCTCGGAGAGGAAGAAATTCCTCATACCATGAACAATTTTTCCTCACTGATCGAAAATTCGAAACAGGCCGTCCGCTACTGGTGGCTGCTGCTGATCATCGGCATCGCACTCTTCGCGGTCGGCGTGCTGATTTTCGTCTACCCGGCCCAGAGTTACCTGGGCATGTCGCTCGTCTTCGGATGGCTGATGCTGATTTCGGGCATCCTGGAGGTCGTGCTCTCCTCGGCCAACAAACACTTCATCACGGGCCGCGGCTGGATGATGGCCGGAGGCATCATCGAGATCATTCTCGGCATCATCCTGATCTTCAACGTCGGGCTTTCGGCCGCCACGCTGCCCATCTTCCTCGGGTTCTGGCTGATGATGCGCGGCTTCAGCGCCATCGGGCTGGGCGGCGACATGAACGCCCTGGAGATCGCCGGCTCGGGCTGGACCATCTTCACGGGCGTGTTGCTGCTGCTCTGCTCGCTGTGGATTCTGTTCCAGCCGCTGGTCATCGGCACGACGGCCGTCATCGTCTGGGTCGGCATCACGCTGCTCCTGGCCGGCATCACGGCCTTCTCGCTGGCCCTCCAGCTCCGCAACGCCCACCACTGCCTCCACGGCGACTGCTGACACGACCGGCAACGAAAAAACCGGGACGCTCCCTTTTTCGAAGAGGAGTTGCAACGCCAGATGACCACACCGCTTCGTCATAAATGTCAGGTGCGGATAAGAGACGTGTTTCTCTTCTCCTCCTTTACGGGTTTGAGCCATGCGGACATTATGAAGCTCACCCACGCGGATATCCATACGGACGATAACGGGAATCGCGCCGTCCAATAAGCGATGCTGTTTCGATTCAGAATGATATTTTACGACAGGTGGCTTATGACGACGCTTCGGTTACGACTTCGTGGACGATCGACCTGCATTATTCCGATTTGAAGAATAGGCGTTTTATCCCGAATGATGCGTTCAAGGCGGTGTGCAATCAAGAGGAAATAAAGCTCTATCCAATTTCCTATAGATGCTTTTCTTCACGTAATGTCCCGAACCTCTTCATGACCGGCCGGAATATCAGCGTGACACATGTTGCTTTGAAGACCGTGCGCGTGATGCGGACGACAGCGACGATGGGCGAAGCCGTCGGAATGGCCACCGCCATGTGCCGTCGGTATGAGACGCTGCCGCGTGCGGTTAGCACCACCTGTTTGCCGGAACCGAAATCGCTGGTGGAGAAAGGCTGCGGACATCGGGGCCTTCCCAATAATCAGCAGTTCAACATCGGGTGCCGAAAAAATCATTAAAGCTGACCTGATCAATGAACAGAAACCCGCTTTTGGCATTAGTTGCAGCTTTGGCGATCTTGTCGGCCCGTAACCGTATGGGAGGGAGGGGCAGAGGAACTCGAAGGTGCATGGAACTATTCTACAGGCATTGGATAGACGACAACATCTCCAAGAAGGGCATCACCAGAGACCTCGAAGCGATGGCCAAGGCCGGTATCGATGAGACTTTCACCGGCAATGTCACCGATACGCGCCTAAATTTCGTAAGCCCGGGTGAGCAGGACCGTAAAATGGTCAACCGCGGGCAGGTATGTGACGCTCGGTGGGAGTGCGCGGAGCATGCTGTTCGGGAGGCCGAGCGATCGGGTGCCAAAATCAGGATGTTCAACTGTCCCGGCTGGAGCCCGTCGGACGGCCCTTGGGTGAAACCCGAACAGGCTATGCGCTGCCTCGCATCGACTGAATTGCGGGTCAGCGGGTCCTGCAAACTCCGAAAGCGACGCGGAGCGCCTGCCGGGTATTTTCAACAGGCTGCCGTCCATGCCCTTCCGGCTCCGGAGAGCGATTCGAACCGAGCAATGGGCAGACAATGCTCCGGGAGGGCACCAATAGCCGTTCCGAAGCTCCCTGCCGCGCAAAAAATAGCAACTTATGGGGATTGCAGGTTATGTTAGGCGGCCTTAAATTTGCAAAATAATTAAAATCTGCATAGATTTGCCGACAAACAAAGCTATCCAAACGATGATACGTGCCTTCCTCCTCTTGAGCACACTGCTCCTCTTTGCCGTATATGACGTCCACGCCCAGAAAAGCAATACGCCCTTTTACTCCATTTCGGGACAGGTGGTGAATGCCGAAACGGGAGAACCCGTAGCGCTGGCCTCGTTCGTGGTCAACAATACGATCGGCGTAGTGACCGACCAGAAGGGCGCATTCAAACTCAACAAACTCAAAGGCGGCCCCATCACCTATAATGTCTCGTTCCTCGGATACAGCCCCGTCGAGCGGAAACTGGTCCTCTCGGCAGACATCAAGGACCTCCGAATCGCCCTCACGCCGCTGAGCCTCGGACTGGAAGAGGTCGTGGTGACGGCGCAGCCCACCGGCGCCGGCTCCACGTCGAAGATCGGCGAAGAGGCCATCCGCCACATCCAGCCCATGAGCATCGGCGACATGTTCCAGTTGCTCCCGGGCAACCTGTCGGTCAACCCCAACCTGAACGGCGTGGGCCAGGCCGCCATCCGCGAAATCGGCTCCAACGCCAACAATGCCTTGGGCGCCGCGGTGATCGTCGACGGAGCTCCGCTCTCGAACGACGGTAACCTGCAGGCCCTCTCCCCGTCGCTCGCGGGAAGCGCCTCGAACCAGTCGCAAAACGGCATGAGCGACCAGACGACGGCCGGAAAAGGCGTCGATCTACGCTCGGTATCGCCCGACAACGTGGAGTCGATGGAGGTGATCCGCGGCATCCCGTCGGTCGAATACGGCAACCTGACCTCGGGGGTCGTCATCGTGAAGACCAAAACGGGCTCGACGCCCTGGGAGGCCAAATTCAAGGCCGACCCCTATTCGAAAATGGTGTACGCCGGCAAGGGATTCACGCTCAAAAACGGCAGCGCAATCAATGCTGGCATCGACTGGACGCAGTCGTTCGGCGACACGCGCAAGCGTTACCTGGGCTACGACCGCATCTCTGCGACGCTGGGTTATTCGAGGAGTTTCGACGTGGCGGGACGCCCCATGCTCCTGCGCCTCAACGGCTCGTTCTACTCGAACGTCAACAACAGCAAAACCGACCCGCAGATGCAGGTCACGAGCAGCACCTTCGAAAACAAAAACATCGGCGCACGTCTGAACGCCGAGGGCAGCTGGAAGATCAACGGAGCCGCCCTCACGGCGCTCGAATACGGCTTCATGGTATCGCAGGCCTACCAGAGTGACCGGCTGCACGAATATGTGGCTTCTGCCAGCGGCGTGATCTCCAACACGCTGAAACCAGGCGCCTATGAAGGTATCTTTCTTCCGTCGTCGTACTATTCGGACTATGAAATAGAGGGCAAGCCGCTCAGCGTTTACCTGCAAGTAAAGGCCAACAAGATTATCCAACTCGGAGGAGGGGGGGGGAATTTTACCAATCTCCGGGCCGGAGCAGATTGGCGGTATGACGCCAATTACGGCAGAGGGCTTCTTTACGACATAAACAAGCCGCCGCAAAGTATTTCGAGCCAAACCTTGCGTCCCCGGTCGTTCCGGGATATTCCGGCGCTGAACAATCTCTCCTTCTTTTTCGAAGACAGGCTCAATCTCAAAATCGGGGGAACGTCGCTCGCCCTGCAGGCCGGTGTGCGCTTGACGAACATGTTCCTCGATCCGCAGGCCGGGCAGAACGACATCTTCGTCGCCGAGCCGCGTGTCAACCTCAACTATTCGCTGTACGAAGGGCCCAAGGCGGCCGTCGCCGTCACGGGCGGCTGGGGACTTTCCTACAAGATGCCCACGCTGCTCTACCTCTATCCGGACAACGCCTATTTCGACCGCGTCAGTCTGGCGAAGATTTCCAATGCCGATCCGACGAGTTCATTGGCCGTTCTGACGACCGATGTCCTGACTGACCTGGCAAATCCCGATTTCAAACCCGCCCGCAGCCGCAAATACGAGGCCGGACTCTCGTTCCGTCTGGGACGCGTGCGCGGTATGGTGACCTATTTCCGCGAGAAGCACACCGACGAATTCGGGTTCTCGACGACGCCTCACTACATGCACTACGAGACCTACGACGTACCGACGGAGGCCACTGATCTTCGATTCGCCGACGGCAAGGTGACCTACACCGACGCATCGGGCAGCACCGTCGATGCCAAAACGAAAAAGGAGGACTACATCGCCACCTACTACCGGCCCACCAACAAATCGCACACCGAAAAACAGGGTGTCGAATACAGTTTCGACCTCGGAAGCTGGCGCGCCCTGTGCACTTCGCTGATCATCGACGGAGCGTGGTTTCACATCAGGCGGACTGACGAACAGGAATATTATTCGAAGATCAGCGAGAATTACGATTACATCCGCCTCATGCCGGCCGGAAGCGGCACGCTGCAAAACCGCGTGAACACCAATTTCCGCTTCATCACCCACATCCCGCAGCTGAAACTGGTCTTCTCGACGACCATGCAGGTCGTCTGGTACGAAAGCCAGCAGAACATCTGGCAGGACGGCAGCGGCAACGACCGCTTCAGCCTCTCCGATGACGGAAAGTTCATGCAGGTCATGCCCGTCGGATTCTACGACAAGCAGGGCAACTACACCCCCTGGCAGCAGGGATTCGGGGACCGTCCGGAATATTCCCAGATGGTCAACAAATCCCTCGCAGTCGCCTATGACCGGGAAACGTTCCGTCCGTGGGTGATGTTCAACTTCCGCCTGACGAAGGAGATCGGGCGTGTCGCCGAACTCTCGTTCACGGCCAACAACTTCACGCGCACCTCCCGCTGGCACTACTACGACACCCGAACGGGTTACAAGCAGATTTACCCCGACATGTATTTCGGCGCCGAGCTGAAACTGCGTATCGGCAGCAGATAACTCGAAAAATCACCATTTGTATCATAAAAATCAAGAAACGATGAAAAGGACGAACTCATTAGCAAAGGCCGGGCTGCTCTTCGCAGCGGGCGCCTCCCTCCTGTTCGCAGGTTGCGACAACGGCAAGGACGACGACGGAGGCGACAACGGATCGAAAAAACTCCAACTGACGGTCAACCTGACGGCTCCCACGGGGTATGAAGCGGCACAGCTCCCGGCCATGACCGTGACGGCCACGAATTCCGACAAGGAACTGACCTATACCGAAACCACCGCCGCCGGGGTGGCCTCCGTCACCTTCGAGGTGTCGTCGGGCCAGTACCAGATTATGGCTACCGGCAAGTACTCTCCTACGGTCACATTCACGGGTTCGGTCGCAGCCGACGTTTTCGGGGACAAAGCCGCTACGGTGTCACTGTCCGAAGTCTACGAATCCCCACTGGTATTCAAGGAGATATACTCGACATCCAACTCGAACTACACGCTCACCGACACCTATTTCGAGATCGTCAACAACTCGAACGAGGTGCAGTATCTCGACGGACTGATCGTCGCAACGATTAATCCGCCCTATCCGGCGAACGTCAACCCGTGGGAATCGGTATATCCCCTCTATCCGGTCTATGGCGTTGCGGCGGCATTCCCCGGCACGGGCAAGGAACATCCCTTGCAGCCCGGCAAAAGCGTGGTCATAGCCAATGATGCCAAAGACTGGACAAGCAACGGGGGCACCGACCTCTCCGGTGCCGATTGGGAAGTCTATATCCAGAACGTTACGATCCCCTCTGCGGATGTAAATTATGACGCTCCGGACCTCACGATACTTTTCAATGAAAATACTCAGCGAAACCTCAATCCGGGATACTCGAAAGGCTGTTTCCTGCTTGCCAAATTGCCCGACGGGATAACCCCCGAAGCATACGTCAGCAACTCGGACAACTTCATGATAGAGCCCAATTCCACGAAGACCCAGCGAAATCTGATGATCCCCAGCGACTATCTGCTGGACGCCGTGGAAATCTGGGATGCCACGGAATCGCAACAGCTCCATCTGCTGCTGTCCAAGGACGATTCGGGACAGGCCGCCGTAACCGGATTCGCAGGCAAGAGCATCCGCCGCAAGGTGACCAAAGTCGAGAACGGCCGCGCCTACTATCAGGACACCAACAACTCGACGAACGATTTCCTGACGGGCCAGCCGCTCACCCCCGGCGTACATCCCACGAAGGCGGACTAAGACCGGCGCCCGATTCCGAGATCCCGACCGAAACGGTGCCGTCGAAAAGCGCCGTTTCGGTCTTACGACACCTCACCTAACGCATTTCTTACGATGAAAAGATACCCGGGTACCGCATTGTGCGCATTGCTACTTTTCGGCGGCGGAACGCTTCGTGCCCAGCACAAGGCGCAGCTTCCCGTCTACCAGGAAATAGAGCGCTCCGGAAACCTCTATTCCCGGAGCCACAACCCCTCGGCGCTGTGGTTCTCGCCCGTCGGGAACCTGCTTGACTTCCATGCGGATTACGACATCCGCCGGGGCGACCTGCACGATGTGGACGAATCCTCGAAAATCAATGCCTTCGGAGTCGGAATCTCCGGACAGCAGCGGTTCAACAAGGTGATCTGCTCCGGCAGCATCGCCTACAACGACGGCAAAGAGTATGCCCGGCGCTGGAACTCGACGCTTCAGATCGCTGACGACAATCCTTTCATCCTCGGCGATTCAATCCCGTCGGATTTCAACATCCAGCGCTTCAACCTGTGCGGGACAGTGGCCTACAAACCGCTGGAACGGCTGATTCTCGCCTTGAGACTCGACTACGACACTGGCAGTTCGGCCGACCAGACCGACCCGCGGCCCAAGACCGACGGCATGCACTTCGTCCTCACGCCCGGCGTCCAGTACCTGATGGGCGGCGGATTCTCACTGGGGCTTTCGGGCGGATTCGACTTGATGAGCGAGTCGATCTCGCACGAGGTCATCGACCCGCGCGAATCCTACGTCTATTTCCGTTTCAACGGGCTGGGCGACTACAGCACGATCTCGTCCGGCACGTCGCTCTCCTATCCGCGCAACTATACCGGCACGGAGTATATCGGAGCCCTGCAATTCGCCTGGACCAGCGACCGGGGCGTCGCCAACCTGCTCGAAGCGACCTATGCGTCGAGTACGCAGGAGGCCCGTGACGGAGGCGCCGCCTTCACGTTCCTCGGCGGCGACTATTCGCGCACGAGTTTCGGCGTCAGCGACCGCCTGCGGTTCGGCAACTCCCGGCGCACGCATAACGTCATCGTCGGATGGGAACACAAGCGCGTGGAGGGTATCTGGTATGAACAGACGGCCTACATCGACCCCGACAAGAACAATCAGGTCTCGTACAAGGTGCAGGCTTCGGGGCTGAAAAACAAGGAGACCGTCTCGGTCTTCCGGGCCGACTACCGTTTCGACAAGCTCCGCGACGGGCTTCCGACCTTCGCGCTGCATGCCGCAGGGCGGTATGAGGATTCGGAAACGGTCCACTACGAGGGCGACGGATACAACCGCAGCTACACCCGCATCGCCGGATCGGTCGAGGCATCGAAATTCTTCTCGTTCGGCCGCAACCGGATCACGGCGACGCTCGGCGTGCGGGGAGCCGCTCCGATCACCTCCTCACAGCATGTGCAGGAGCGCATCAAGCAAGCCTACACCGACCTGGCATTCGAATACATCACCGCGACCTGGATCGGCGGTAACGCGGCAGTACGCTACCGCCGCCTCTTCGGGAAACTGTGGGCCGGACTCTATGCCGAGGCTTCGCTGAAACGCTACATCGGCGAGAAAAACTACACCGACCTGCTCGAAGGCACCGACAGCCGCAGGTTCACGTTCGGCGCCGAAATTCTTTTCTGACACACAAAACAGCCTATCCACATATGCAGACATTCAAGAAAATACTCCTCGCGGCAACAGTGGCGACAATCGCTTCCGCACAACTTTTCGCAGCCTCGCCCCGCCGCGGCTTCGCCGTGGTGATCGACGCCCGAAGCTACGAGGAAGCCCGCCGGCAGGTCGATGACTATGCCGCCGAAATCGGGAAAAGCGGTCTGGAGGTGCACTTTGTCATCGACCGCACGGGCCAGCCCGATTCGCTCCGGCAAGTGCTCCGGCAGCTCTGGGGTCAGCCGAAAGCCCCGATCGAGGGCGCCGTGCTCATCGGCGACATCCCGGTAGTGATGGTGCGCGACGCCCAGCACCTCACGAGCGCATTCAAAATGGACCAGGCGGCGTTCGACCGCTGGGAGTCGTCGGTCCCCTCCGACCGGTTCTACGACGATTTCAGCCTCGAATTCGCCCCGCTGGGACGCGACAGCCTCCATCCCGGATGTTTCTACTATTCGCTGACCGCCGAGTCGGCCCAGCGGACCCGTCCCGACATCTATTCGGGACGCATCCGCCCCACCGATTGCAGCGGAACCTCGCGTTATGAGAAGCTGCGCAGCTATCTGGAAAAGGTCGTGGAGGCAAAACGCAACCCCGAACCGGTCGATCAGATTCTCTTTTTCAGCGGCAACGGCTTCATCTCGGAGTCGATGGTGGCCCGCATTGACGAGAAAGCGACGCTGTTCGAACACTTCCCGTGGCTCGAACGGCAGCGCAGCGGCATCAGCTACATCGACCACAAGCGCGACGCGCACATCAAGCCGCGGCTGATGAACGAGATGCAGCGCCGCGACCTCGACTTCGCCGTCCTGCACCACCACGGCGACTGGGACACGGAATATCTGAACAACCTGCCGATGACCAACGACACCAAGCAGCAGATCATGCAGATCAAAATGTACCTGCGGGAGTCGATGCGTCACGCCATCTCGCACGACATCCCGGCCGACAGCGCCCGGGCGCGCATCACACGTCGCTACGGAGAGTTTCCCGACGCATGGTTCGCAGGCGCCGACGATCCGAAGACCCGGGCCGCGGATTCCCTCTACCTCTGGGATCTGGACCTCTACCTCTCGGATTTCGGCCGTTACAAGCCCGAATGCCGCGTCGTGTCGCTCGACGCCTGCTTCAACGGCTCGTTCCACCGCGACAGCAGCATCGCCAACGCCTACATCTTCAGCCCGGGGCGCACCGTCGCCGTGCTGGCCAACTCGGTGAACGTGTTGCAGGACAAATGGGTGGACCGCTATGTGGGCCTCACGGGACTGGGCATGAGCGTCGGCAACCTGGCCAAATACGCCCCCTACCTGGAACAGCACCTGATCGGAGACCCGACTTTCCGTTTCGCATCGGCCGACAAGCGGATCGACGTGGATGAACTGCTCCGGCAGGACAGCCCCGCAACGTGGAAACGGCTCCTCGCGGATAGCCGCTACCCTGCCCTGCAGGCGCTGGCCGTCGAAAAGCTCTTCCGCCGCGGTGCCCTTTCGTCGGCGGACCTGCTGCGCACCTTCCGCGAAAGCGACAGCCACCAGCTGCGCATGCAGGCGTTCGTCAACCTCACGGAGTGCCGCGACGACAACTTCATCGAGGCCATTGCACTCGGCATGTCCGACAACTACGAAATGGTCGAGCGCTTCGCCGCCAACATGCTCGCCAAGAGCGGCGACGAACGCCTCATTCCGGCGATGATCGCCTCCTCGATCCGCAACAACACCTCCGAGCGCGTGGAGTTCTCGCTCAAACAGGCGATGCCGATGTTCGACGGGGAAAAACTGATCGCCGAATTCGAACGGCAGTTCCCCGAGACCAATTACATCGACTCCGAAACGGTTTACAGGCTGATCCGCCACTCCATCGAAGTCAATGCAAAGCGCTGGACCGCAACGATGAAGTCGGTCATGGACCCCGAACGGACGAAAAAGGGCCGTATGCAGGATATCCGTGCGATGCGCAACTACCACGTGCATTTCATGGTCCCCGAACTACTGGATTACATGCGCCGAAGCGGCGACCCGGAGGTTCAGCAGGCCATGCTGGAGGCTTTCGGCTGGTTCACGCTTTCGGCGCGCCGCGACGAAATCGCCCGAACGGCCTTCGACATGAGCCGCGACGAATCGCTCGCCCCTGCGGTGCGCAGCGAAGCGCTGAAAACCTATAACCGCCTGAAATGATGAAACGAATCCTATTCCTGCTTCTGTTCGCAGCGACAGGGCTTCCGGCGACGGCGCAGCCCACCCGGACCTACGAGGTTCCGAAGCTGACCGACGAAGTGCGGGCCATCCGTGCGGCTGCCGCCGCGTGGACGCCGTCGAAACCCCTCGAAGGCTCCCTGCCCGCGAGCGTGGACAACTCGAAGCTCAAATACTTCCCGAAAATATTCGATCAGAAAGGCGGCTCCTGCGCCCAGTCGTCGGGCATCCGCTACCTGTTCACCTACGAGATGAACCGCCTGCTGGACCGCGACGCCCAAGCCTCGGACGCCAATACATTCAGCTATTTCTACACCTGGAATTTCCTGAACGACGGCATCGACCAGGGCGGATTCGCCGAGCAGGGGCTCAACATCGCCCGGCAGCAGGGGGCCATGTCGCTGGCCGACTTCCCCGACCCCTCGAGCTACTTCACGTTCAAGTGGGCGAGCGGCTACGACAGGTACACCCGGGCGATGCAGAACCGCGTAAAGGAAATCATCTCGTTCGAGGTGACCTCGCAGGAGGGTGTCGACCTCGCCCGCCGCTACCTTTACGATGCCGGCGACGGCAGCGCCTACGGCGGCATCCTCTCCTACTCGGCGCTGGCTACCGGATGGTCCTTCGACTCGAATTATTCGGGGCCTTCGGAAACGGGCTACACCTACATGCTGACGAAGCTCGCCACGGACGGTGCCCACGCCATGACCATCGTCGGATACGACGACACGGTGGAGTTCGTCAAGGACGGCCAAACCCACAAGGGAGCCTTCATTGTCGTGAACTCCTACGGAACATGGTGGGGCGATGAAGGCCGCTACTACCTGCCCTATTACTTCTTTTTGCAGGACCGCCCGTCGCAGACCCTGAGCCACGACGTCACGGGATGCAGCTGCACGGTGCACTCCCCGCAGGTAGTATTCCGCGTAAAAGTGACCTACGACTCGCGCAACGACCTCGCCTTCACGATGGGCGTGGCCGACAAACCCTACGCCACGACGCCGACCGTCACGCTCAAATCGGCCATCGCGGCCAATCAGGGCGGCGACCACCCCATGCAGGGGCAGTACAGCGACGACAACAGCATCGAACTCGCGTTCGACTTCACGGAGGCGGTGCCCAAATACGCCTCCTACACCGAACCGAAATACTTCCTGACGATCACCCGCTCGGAGATCGGCAAGGCCGGCAGCGGCGTGATCAACGCCTTCTCGGTGATCGACTACCGGGATGCCGCCGGCCCGAAGGAGTATGTCTGCGACCTTCCGCAACCGGTCGTGTTGGAAAAGGGAGCGAATCTCTTCGCTGCCGCCACGACCGACCTCAAGACCACTTCGGCTTCGGCCGTACAATGGCTCGACAACCTCTGGGCGCCCTACACGACGCCTTATGTGGTACGCACGGCAAGCGGCAAATACGCCAAATTCGAGGTCATGAACTACGACCGGGGAACAGGCCGGGTGACGATCAAGTATCTCTATCAGGGCGACGGCACCCGCAATCTTAACAGCTTAACGGATTGACGACGATGAAAACGATGAAACATAGACTGCTGCTGCTCGCGCTGGCGGGATGCGCAATACTGCTGGCGGGATGTGCCTCGGACGGTTCGGACAACAAAGGTCCGGCTCCGGAGCCCGCGCGGGTAAAAACACTCTCGGTGGAGGGGCTCAGCGACGACCAATGGGTCTACATCTCGCTCGAGACCGGCAATAAGGTCGGAACGAGTCCGCTCGGCGACGCCGCGCAGGACGCCGCATGGAAAGCTCGCACGGACTGGGACATCGCCCTTTGCGGCGAACTGGTCCGGACCAACGGCGGTACGTCGGGCAATGGCCAGGGAGCCATCCAGCAGATTCCGAACAAGAGTTTCAATGCGCTCGACCAGGCGCCCGCCGACGGTTACACGACCGACACGGACGATATAGTTATCCGGCGATAAAAACCATATACGACGAAAAAAAGCTGCCCCCCTTCGGGTGCAGCTTTTTGTTTTACGGCATGACGGATCAGTACTGTTCGCTCTCGTTGGGGAAATCGCACTCCTTCACGTCGCGGACATACTGCTCCACAGCAGCGGTCATCTTGGCCCCAGAGCCGTTTTGTGGATGTCACGGCTGAGCGGAGTGGCGGTGATGCCGCACAGAAGATCTGCTCCACGGCGAAAGCGTCACCCGTGCGGAAAAGGGCCCCGGCGTTCTGGGTCGAACGAACCTTGTCCAGCACCACCGTGACGGGCATCTTTTCCATCGCGGCGAACTCTTCAGCCGAAGGTCTGCCGAGTTCTCCGTTGGCGATTCTGCGCAGAATGGCTTCGGAATGGTTCAAAAGCTTGGAAAGCTCTTATCTAAAAAATAAATCCTTCAATTTTTAAGTTACTATTGCAATAGCTTGTTGATTCAGCCATTTTTTTCTTCGATCGAATAGAATTTGCGATCCCGAAGATTTTCCCTATCTTGCAAGAGGCTATTTGAAATACGGCATTTTCGTGCAATTAACTGAAAATAAACCGTTACCTTCTCGTTACCTATTCTATTTACAAACATGTAGCGACTCGATAAACCAAGCCGTTGCATTCCTATAGTCCCACTCTTGTTGGATACCCCTCTGCATTTAGCAAGCGGTTACTGTATCCCGGTTTCGGGCTACCGCAACAACACG
>CDYX01009537.1_pt1 | contig 46413 bp, 11 predicted proteins | sample 554871 | NCBI WGS metagenome assembly CDYX01 (sample SAMEA3182061, study PRJEB8094) | gut metagenome | biome: human; feature: gut; material: Stool; isolation source: human stools | place: Canada | collected 2013-01-14 | reverse complement strand
GTTCCAAGCGGTGGAGCTTCATTAGGACTTATGGCTTGTTCAACAATGATATGTCTTGCCCTTTGCTAACTATGATGCATTTTACATACAAATACATAAGCATTGCAATAATTTTATTATTTGCCGGCACATCATTTTTAGCCGCTATATCGCACAATGAGCATGTTTGGTATGCATATATGATTCCATGTATACTAAGTGGATTTATTCTAATGAAACGTGCAAAAAAAATAACTTTTAGCAAGGAATACCTTTTAGTTGAAGGATTGTGTAAAAATGAATTTTTCTATTTCAAGGACGTTCGTAGATTCGAAACATTTAAAGACGTTTTTTTCTACGGAAAGACATTAGGAATTAATGTTTACTTTAGAAATGGAAGTCTAAAAAAAATCTACATAGGAACACTAGAAGCATCATGTATACCAAAGTTGAATAATTTATTGAATAGCAAATTATAATAAACAAAAAAGCGGAGAATACTACTCTCCGCTTTTTTGTTTATCTAGTTCTTGGAAATACTCATAATACCTCTTGTAGTTATCCCTGTCCTTAGCTGCATCTACCCATAGGTAACACATCAGACAGGCAAACAATAGGGAGAAAAAAGCACAAAGGATTGAGTACATTGAAACGTTCTTGTCCACATAGCTGCCATTTTTCATTCTGTTTCCCTGCCGTTCAAAGTCCGCCAATACGTTTTTTAGGCGATTTTCGGCACTTTCAAGGCTTCCCCTATCTATTTCTACTTTCTTGGCGGTTGCGTCCTCTATGCGCTTTGTATAGGCTTCCACGCGCTTCAATTCTTGAAACACAAGTTCTACCGCAAGCTGCGGGTTTACCTTGGGGGTGATGTCCTTTCTCTTTCGGGGGCTGTACTGTCCCTGCTTATAGGTGTAGTCCTCCGTCTTTGGGTTTGAGGGTGTTTCCATAATTCCTGCTGATTGAGTTATACTTCAACTTTTTCTGTGTCTTCTCGATGTGGGCAAGCGTATAGCCTTTCCCTATCTCACTTGCCTTGTATTCCGTTCCGCTCCGGCTCGTTACATAGTAGCCGTTAAGTTTGCCGGTACTCGCACGGGCTTCCCTCACCTTGAAGCCCAGTTTTTCGAGTTCCCGGCTGAATCCGGCAAGGTCGAACCCCTGCATCCTTGCAAGGATACTATCCATAGCCTGTTTTATCTCTTCCCTGTTGGCTTTGCCTATGTCCTTTGACTGTACCAAGTTCCGTTCTCTGGCTATGCTGTTGGCGGCTTCCGTGGCTCTCTTCCCTATCCAGTTGTCTTTGTAGAGTTCCCCCGATAACGACACACGATTTGCCAGTATATGCAAGTGGGCTTGCCTGCTGTTCTTCTCCGTTCCGCTGTGCTTCACGATGACATACTGGTGATTCATCAAGCCCATGCGCTGCATGAAGTCGTTGCCGAGCTTCGCCCAGTCTGCATCGGTCATGCCTGCACTTTCTTCCACTGAAGGACTGACCTCAAACCGAAGACAGTTGTTCTTTACGTTCGGAAAATCAACAAAGTAAGGTTTCATCTCCTGCACCATCTCTTCACCTGTACTGCCGAAAAGCTCATGGCGGTGTATCTCGGTGGCTGCTGCCTCCCCGTTTATCTCTTTGGCAAGGTCGTACTCCAGTGCTGCCGTGCCATGGGAAATGCTCTTTCCTTTTGCTATCATCGTGAAAGTATCTTTTTAAGTTCATTGATTAGTGCCTGGTTCTCTTCGAACACTTCCCTGTACTGGCGTCCACCGAAGTAGTTGTTCAGACGCTGGAGTGTTCCTTTCAGTCGGGCTATCTCCCGAAACAGTTCCCTTTCTTCTTCCGTGTACCTCTCCTTGGGTCGTCCGCCCAGTGCGAGTGTACGGCAATACTCCGATGTGCTGATTCCGCATCGGGCTGCCTGTTCCGCAAGTGCCGCCTTTTCAAGTGCGGTGCATCGGAATGTTATCTTTTCCGTTCGATTCACTTCCATGTCGCAAAGGTAATCTTAAAATCCTTTTGAGCAAAGCGAGAAAGGCAAGAATGTCTGACAAGGACACTTCTTGCTATATATACATATGCCGCATGGGAATACACACAGTGCTAACACACTGCATAGCCACACACTTTTTTCTTTTTTCCCTGCCATTCCCACAACGGAACACGGAGAGCGGTCAAGGGTTCGAGCGGAAAAAACCGCACAGCGAAGCTGCTCAGGATTTTTTCAGATCCGAACTTGCGAAGCCCTTGACGGCTTCGGAGTGTGGAGTTACCTTTGCAGACTGAAAAGAGAAAAAACACAGTTCGCTTCACTAACGCTGACCGGTCAAAGGATACCCTGTTCAGATATGATTTTTTTAAGAATAGATACACTTACGGTAGAGAAGTCTGACTTATCATAGACATCCACAAGATAAACACGACCTTCACTCTCCGATGCACAAATCGTGTATGTGATAACACGTGCTCCCCCAGACTTACCCTTTCCCTTAGAAACAATGGCAAGTCTTATTTTACGGATACCTGGGCTCAGTTCATCCCCCTGCATGGGGTTCTTTTCCAATGACTCGATAAAATCCTTCATGTCAGCCTTAAAAGACTTATACCTTTTTGCAAGGATTTTCGCTTCCCTCTCAAAATGCGGGGTGGTCTTTACTTCAAAGCTCATCAAGAAATGCGTTTGCGCTCTTGGCTGGCTGTTCACCAGCTTCGATTCGTTTCACTTCATTCAAGCCCTCTCTTATTCGAGTGGCTATTTTTTCTTCTACGGACACTGGCACCAGTTTAAAATCACCGATACGTGAAGTCAGAAAGACGGATTCTCCCTGAATAGCACGAAGAAGGGTCGCTGTCTGATTCGTCCGAAATTTGCTCAATGGAATTACTTGCATATATCTTAAACTTTTTTGATTGTGATACAAATGTAACCATTGTTACCGATATTGCAACCAAATTAATATACTTTAACACGCAGAAAAAAGCTTCAATAACCGCACAATCCCCCAACCCCCTTACAAAGGGGCTTTGTCTTTGTTTTCCCTATTGTTTTTCATCCGTTTTTTCCGAAAGTTAGGAAGCAATCTCAACCTTATGAGCCTGTTTCTATCTTAACATCGACTATCTATGTCCTATCCTCGCGCGCGCGCATTATGCGAGAAAAACACCCTCTAAGTACGAGATAAAGAATACTCAAGTACGAGATAAAGAATAAAAATTAACACTCTAAAAACGAGATAAAGAATAAACAGTACGAGTTTTATTTGTTGAACTCGTACTTAATTTATATATTTGCAGAAAACCATAAAAGCACACTTATGAAACCAACAACTTACATTGATTGGGACGGTCTGAAAGATATTCCGTTCTTCTACTGCGATACAAAGGAAGATGAGGAAAACAAAGACTTCGACATATACTATCAAGGGAAACTGGTGCTGCATGACTACAACCATTGCGGACACTACCTCTACACAGCTGCTGTGCTGTTCAGCAGAATCAAGAATAAAACGGCAGACTGGGTGAACCTGCGCAGCCTTTGGATTCTGCGTGATTGCGTGCGTGAGAACTATAATCACGGCATAGGGGTGGACGACATTATCTTTGGAGAGAATTTTGATGGCGAGAACCTCAATACACTCACGCCGCTTACTAAGAAACGCTTCGATTATTTGTGTAAGCGGATTAAGGAACTTGACCCATACGCAACAATCTAAAAGAATACCTATGAGCGAAAACCTACCAAACAAAGCCGTATTTCAGTCCTATATATGGACATGTGCCAAATACGATTTCAGTCCTTACGAAAAGCGTATCATATATCGTCTTATCGAATTTGCCCAACAATGGTTGGAAGGTATTAAAATCAAAGACCACATGCACAAGATTGAGCCGTCTGACTGTGGGGTGAACATCACCATGCCTGTAGCATCCATTCTTCGAGACGAAGATGACCACAACTATGCCAAGGCTAAAGCTGCATTCACATCGCTGTCTAAGAAAGGGGCTGAATATGAAGATGATAAGATTTGGTTCTATACAGCCATCATCGAACACCCTAAAATAGAAAAAGGCACAGGTATTGCTACCTTTCATGTCTATGACCCTATCTGGAGAGCCGCACTTGATTTTACGAAAGGGTTCAAGAAATACGAACTCATAACAGCCATGAAGTTTAAAAGCGTCTATGCCATGCGATTCTATGAGCTGATGTCCGGACAAACCAAACCTTTGTTTGTGTCGTTAGAGGGGTCTGACGGACTTCGCGAAAGGTTTTGCTTGCAAGGAAAGTACGAAAGAGTTAATGATTTCAAGAGATATGTTATCGATGCAGCTAAAAAAGAACTTGATGAATCCTCTCCATACTCCTTTGTCGCTAAGGAGGAAAAGGAAGGAAAGAAGGTCATTGGCTGGACCCTATTCCCTGTATTCTTTGAAGACAGGGAAGACCCTGCACTACAGGAACAGGCGCGCATGGCTAAAGTTACGGCACGGCTCCAGCTGGAGAACAACGTATATGACTACCTCAAATTCTCCTTTGACTTCAAGTCTGATGAAATCAACAAGAACAAGAAAACCCTTATCGAGGGGCAAAACCGCATCCCGGATTTCATAGGGTTCTTGGGAGAATTGAAGAAAGGTGCACGGCTGGCAGAAAACCCTAAAGGATATGTAATCGGAGCTATCAAGAGAAAAATTAAAGAAAAAAAATGATTTAAATCAAAAAAATGGATAGCACAAAACAATAAGACACAAAAACAACATAATAAACTTCAAATATCAAGTATATTTGCATTGATTTTTAAAATTTATCTGTTATGAAAAGATTTTATTTACTTTTTGTTAATCTACTTATCGTAAGTGGATTTATTTTTACTTCATGTAGTAATTCTGATGAAGAAGCCCAAGATCCAAATTCAGCAAATTTGAAAACTGAAAAATACAGTCTTTCTAATTGCCCAGATTCTTTAGATGTTTCTGAGCTATTTAATGGGTACAAGAACATCACAAGAAGCATTAGTGAAACATCTCACGACTATACAAACTTTGACTTTTCATCTTCGTTTTTATTAAACATCGAAGAAAAAGAAGGGAATGTATATATTATACCAGCCACAGAGTCAAACAACGAAGGAGAATATCTTATAGGTGTCGGTTCTAGCAAAGAACTAGCGTACCTATTGTACTGCAAAAAATCAAGTTCTAACGAATACACTCTTTACAACGAAAACAAAGAGCCTTTATTTACAGCATCTTATAATGGAGAAAACAAATTAGCTATTGTTACCCATGTTTATGGGAATGATGTACCGACAATACCTGTATCAAGAGTAAGAGGAGGATGGTTTACCGCTGCATGTTCTGTAGCTATATCAGCAGGGTGCTATGGATTAAGTGCAATTGGAGCAGTTCCAAGCGGTGGAGCTTCATTAGGACTTATGGCTTGTTCAACAATGATATGTCTTGCCCTTTGCTAACTATGATGCATTTTACATACAAATACATAAGCATTGCAATAATTTTATTATTTGCCGGCACATCATTTTTAGCCGCTATATCGCACAATGAGCATGTTTGGTATGCATATATGATTCCATGTATACTAAGTGGATTTATTCTAATGAAACGTGCAAAAAAAATAACTTTTAGCAAGGAATACCTTTTAGTTGAAGGATTGTGTAAAAATGAATTTTTCTATTTCAAGGACGTTCGTAGATTCGAAACATTTAAAGACGTTTTTTTCTACGGAAAGACATTAGGAATTAATGTTTACTTTAGAAATGGAAGTCTAAAAAAAATCTACATAGGAACACTAGAAGCATCATGTATACCAAAGTTGAATAATTTATTGAATAGCAAATTATAATAAACAAAAAAGCGGAGAATACTACTCTCCGCTTTTTTGTTTATCTAGTTCTTGGAAATACTCATAATACCTCTTGTAGTTATCCCTGTCCTTAGCTGCATCTACCCATAGGTAACACATCAGACAGGCAAACAATAGGGAGAAAAAAGCACAAAGGATTGAGTACATTGAAACGTTCTTGTCCACATAGCTGCCATTTTTCATTCTGTTTCCCTGCCGTTCAAAGTCCGCCAATACGTTTTTTAGGCGATTTTCGGCACTTTCAAGGCTTCCCCTATCTATTTCTACTTTCTTGGCGGTTGCGTCCTCTATGCGCTTTGTATAGGCTTCCACGCGCTTCAATTCTTGAAACACAAGTTCTACCGCAAGCTGCGGGTTTACCTTGGGGGTGATGTCCTTTCTCTTTCGGGGGCTGTACTGTCCCTGCTTATAGGTGTAGTCCTCCGTCTTTGGGTTTGAGGGTGTTTCCATAATTCCTGCTGATTGAGTTATACTTCAACTTTTTCTGTGTCTTCTCGATGTGGGCAAGCGTATAGCCTTTCCCTATCTCACTTGCCTTGTATTCCGTTCCGCTCCGGCTCGTTACATAGTAGCCGTTAAGTTTGCCGGTACTCGCACGGGCTTCCCTCACCTTGAAGCCCAGTTTTTCGAGTTCCCGGCTGAATCCGGCAAGGTCGAACCCCTGCATCCTTGCAAGGATACTATCCATAGCCTGTTTTATCTCTTCCCTGTTGGCTTTGCCTATGTCCTTTGACTGTACCAAGTTCCGTTCTCTGGCTATGCTGTTGGCGGCTTCCGTGGCTCTCTTCCCTATCCAGTTGTCTTTGTAGAGTTCCCCCGATAACGACACACGATTTGCCAGTATATGCAAGTGGGCTTGCCTGCTGTTCTTCTCCGTTCCGCTGTGCTTCACGATGACATACTGGTGATTCATCAAGCCCATGCGCTGCATGAAGTCGTTGCCGAGCTTCGCCCAGTCTGCATCGGTCATGCCTGCACTTTCTTCCACTGAAGGACTGACCTCAAACCGAAGACAGTTGTTCTTTACGTTCGGAAAATCAACAAAGTAAGGTTTCATCTCCTGCACCATCTCTTCACCTGTACTGCCGAAAAGCTCATGGCGGTGTATCTCGGTGGCTGCTGCCTCCCCGTTTATCTCTTTGGCAAGGTCGTACTCCAGTGCTGCCGTGCCATGGGAAATGCTCTTTCCTTTTGCTATCATCGTGAAAGTATCTTTTTAAGTTCATTGATTAGTGCCTGGTTCTCTTCGAACACTTCCCTGTACTGGCGTCCACCGAAGTAGTTGTTCAGACGCTGGAGTGTTCCTTTCAGTCGGGCTATCTCCCGAAACAGTTCCCTTTCTTCTTCCGTGTACCTCTCCTTGGGTCGTCCGCCCAGTGCGAGTGTACGGCAATACTCCGATGTGCTGATTCCGCATCGGGCTGCCTGTTCCGCAAGTGCCGCCTTTTCAAGTGCGGTGCATCGGAATGTTATCTTTTCCGTTCGATTCACTTCCATGTCGCAAAGGTAATCTTAAAATCCTTTTGAGCAAAGCGAGAAAGGCAAGAATGTCTGACAAGGACACTTCTTGCTATATATACATATGCCGCATGGGAATACACACAGTGCTAACACACTGCATAGCCACACACTTTTTTCTTTTTTCCCTGCCATTCCCACAACGGAACACGGAGAGCGGTCAAGGGTTCGAGCGGAAAAAACCGCACAGCGAAGCTGCTCAGGATTTTTTCAGATCCGAACTTGCGAAGCCCTTGACGGCTTCGGAGTGTGGAGTTACCTTTGCAGACTGAAAAGAGAAAAAACACAGTTCGCTTCACTAACGCTGACCGGTCAAAGGATACCCTGTTCAGATATGATTTTTTTAAGAATAGATACACTTACGGTAGAGAAGTCTGACTTATCATAGACATCCACAAGATAAACACGACCTTCACTCTCCGATGCACAAATCGTGTATGTGATAACACGTGCTCCCCCAGACTTACCCTTTCCCTTAGAAACAATGGCAAGTCTTATTTTACGGATACCTGGGCTCAGTTCATCCCCCTGCATGGGGTTCTTTTCCAATGACTCGATAAAATCCTTCATGTCAGCCTTAAAAGACTTATACCTTTTTGCAAGGATTTTCGCTTCCCTCTCAAAATGCGGGGTGGTCTTTACTTCAAAGCTCATCAAGAAATGCGTTTGCGCTCTTGGCTGGCTGTTCACCAGCTTCGATTCGTTTCACTTCATTCAAGCCCTCTCTTATTCGAGTGGCTATTTTTTCTTCTACGGACACTGGCACCAGTTTAAAATCACCGATACGTGAAGTCAGAAAGACGGATTCTCCCTGAATAGCACGAAGAAGGGTCGCTGTCTGATTCGTCCGAAATTTGCTCAATGGAATTACTTGCATATATCTTAAACTTTTTTGATTGTGATACAAATGTAACCATTGTTACCGATATTGCAACCAAATTAATATACTTTAACACGCAGAAAAAAGCTTCAATAACCGCACAATCCCCCAACCCCCTTACAAAGGGGCTTTGTCTTTGTTTTCCCTATTGTTTTTCATCCGTTTTTTCCGAAAGTTAGGAAGCAATCTCAACCTTATGAGCCTGTTTCTATCTTAACATCGACTATCTATGTCCTATCCTCGCGCGCGCGCATTATGCGAGAAAAACACCCTCTAAGTACGAGATAAAGAATACTCAAGTACGAGATAAAGAATAAAAATTAACACTCTAAAAACGAGATAAAGAATAAACAGTACGAGTTTTATTTGTTGAACTCGTACTTAATTTATATATTTGCAGAAAACCATAAAAGCACACTTATGAAACCAACAACTTACATTGATTGGGACGGTCTGAAAGATATTCCGTTCTTCTACTGCGATACAAAGGAAGATGAGGAAAACAAAGACTTCGACATATACTATCAAGGGAAACTGGTGCTGCATGACTACAACCATTGCGGACACTACCTCTACACAGCTGCTGTGCTGTTCAGCAGAATCAAGAATAAAACGGCAGACTGGGTGAACCTGCGCAGCCTTTGGATTCTGCGTGATTGCGTGCGTGAGAACTATAATCACGGCATAGGGGTGGACGACATTATCTTTGGAGAGAATTTTGATGGCGAGAACCTCAATACACTCACGCCGCTTACTAAGAAACGCTTCGATTATTTGTGTAAGCGGATTAAGGAACTTGACCCATACGCAACAATCTAAAAGAATACCTATGAGCGAAAACCTACCAAACAAAGCCGTATTTCAGTCCTATATATGGACATGTGCCAAATACGATTTCAGTCCTTACGAAAAGCGTATCATATATCGTCTTATCGAATTTGCCCAACAATGGTTGGAAGGTATTAAAATCAAAGACCACATGCACAAGATTGAGCCGTCTGACTGTGGGGTGAACATCACCATGCCTGTAGCATCCATTCTTCGAGACGAAGATGACCACAACTATGCCAAGGCTAAAGCTGCATTCACATCGCTGTCTAAGAAAGGGGCTGAATATGAAGATGATAAGATTTGGTTCTATACAGCCATCATCGAACACCCTAAAATAGAAAAAGGCACAGGTATTGCTACCTTTCATGTCTATGACCCTATCTGGAGAGCCGCACTTGATTTTACGAAAGGGTTCAAGAAATACGAACTCATAACAGCCATGAAGTTTAAAAGCGTCTATGCCATGCGATTCTATGAGCTGATGTCCGGACAAACCAAACCTTTGTTTGTGTCGTTAGAGGGGTCTGACGGACTTCGCGAAAGGTTTTGCTTGCAAGGAAAGTACGAAAGAGTTAATGATTTCAAGAGATATGTTATCGATGCAGCTAAAAAAGAACTTGATGAATCCTCTCCATACTCCTTTGTCGCTAAGGAGGAAAAGGAAGGAAAGAAGGTCATTGGCTGGACCCTATTCCCTGTATTCTTTGAAGACAGGGAAGACCCTGCACTACAGGAACAGGCGCGCATGGCTAAAGTTACGGCACGGCTCCAGCTGGAGAACAACGTATATGACTACCTCAAATTCTCCTTTGACTTCAAGTCTGATGAAATCAACAAGAACAAGAAAACCCTTATCGAGGGGCAAAACCGCATCCCGGATTTCATAGGGTTCTTGGGAGAATTGAAGAAAGGTGCACGGCTGGCAGAAAACCCTAAAGGATATGTAATCGGAGCTATCAAGAGAAAAATTAAAGAAAAAAAATGATTTAAATCAAAAAAATGGATAGCACAAAACAATAAGACACAAAAACAACATAATAAACTTCAAATATCAAGTATATTTGCATTGATTTTTAAAATTTATCTGTTATGAAAAGATTTTATTTACTTTTTGTTAATCTACTTATCGTAAGTGGATTTATTTTTACTTCATGTAGTAATTCTGATGAAGAAGCCCAAGATCCAAATTCAGCAAATTTGAAAACTGAAAAATACAGTCTTTCTAATTGCCCAGATTCTTTAGATGTTTCTGAGCTATTTAATGGGTACAAGAACATCACAAGAAGCATTAGTGAAACATCTCACGACTATACAAACTTTGACTTTTCATCTTCGTTTTTATTAAACATCGAAGAAAAAGAAGGGAATGTATATATTATACCAGCCACAGAGTCAAACAACGAAGGAGAATATCTTATAGGTGTCGGTTCTAGCAAAGAACTAGCGTACCTATTGTACTGCAAAAAATCAAGTTCTAACGAATACACTCTTTACAACGAAAACAAAGAGCCTTTATTTACAGCATCTTATAATGGAGAAAACAAATTAGCTATTGTTACCCATGTTTATGGGAATGATGTACCGACAATACCTGTATCAAGAGTAAGAGGAGGATGGTTTACCGCTGCATGTTCTGTAGCTATATCAGCAGGGTGCTATGGATTAAGTGCAATTGGAGCAGTTCCAAGCGGTGGAGCTTCATTAGGACTTATGGCTTGTTCAACAATGATATGTCTTGCCCTTTGCTAACTATGATGCATTTTACATACAAATACATAAGCATTGCAATAATTTTATTATTTGCCGGCACATCATTTTTAGCCGCTATATCGCACAATGAGCATGTTTGGTATGCATATATGATTCCATGTATACTAAGTGGATTTATTCTAATGAAACGTGCAAAAAAAATAACTTTTAGCAAGGAATACCTTTTAGTTGAAGGATTGTGTAAAAATGAATTTTTCTATTTCAAGGACGTTCGTAGATTCGAAACATTTAAAGACGTTTTTTTCTACGGAAAGACATTAGGAATTAATGTTTACTTTAGAAATGGAAGTCTAAAAAAAATCTACATAGGAACACTAGAAGCATCATGTATACCAAAGTTGAATAATTTATTGAATAGCAAATTATAATAAACAAAAAAGCGGAGAATACTACTCTCCGCTTTTTTGTTTATCTAGTTCTTGGAAATACTCATAATACCTCTTGTAGTTATCCCTGTCCTTAGCTGCATCTACCCATAGGTAACACATCAGACAGGCAAACAATAGGGAGAAAAAAGCACAAAGGATTGAGTACATTGAAACGTTCTTGTCCACATAGCTGCCATTTTTCATTCTGTTTCCCTGCCGTTCAAAGTCCGCCAATACGTTTTTTAGGCGATTTTCGGCACTTTCAAGGCTTCCCCTATCTATTTCTACTTTCTTGGCGGTTGCGTCCTCTATGCGCTTTGTATAGGCTTCCACGCGCTTCAATTCTTGAAACACAAGTTCTACCGCAAGCTGCGGGTTTACCTTGGGGGTGATGTCCTTTCTCTTTCGGGGGCTGTACTGTCCCTGCTTATAGGTGTAGTCCTCCGTCTTTGGGTTTGAGGGTGTTTCCATAATTCCTGCTGATTGAGTTATACTTCAACTTTTTCTGTGTCTTCTCGATGTGGGCAAGCGTATAGCCTTTCCCTATCTCACTTGCCTTGTATTCCGTTCCGCTCCGGCTCGTTACATAGTAGCCGTTAAGTTTGCCGGTACTCGCACGGGCTTCCCTCACCTTGAAGCCCAGTTTTTCGAGTTCCCGGCTGAATCCGGCAAGGTCGAACCCCTGCATCCTTGCAAGGATACTATCCATAGCCTGTTTTATCTCTTCCCTGTTGGCTTTGCCTATGTCCTTTGACTGTACCAAGTTCCGTTCTCTGGCTATGCTGTTGGCGGCTTCCGTGGCTCTCTTCCCTATCCAGTTGTCTTTGTAGAGTTCCCCCGATAACGACACACGATTTGCCAGTATATGCAAGTGGGCTTGCCTGCTGTTCTTCTCCGTTCCGCTGTGCTTCACGATGACATACTGGTGATTCATCAAGCCCATGCGCTGCATGAAGTCGTTGCCGAGCTTCGCCCAGTCTGCATCGGTCATGCCTGCACTTTCTTCCACTGAAGGACTGACCTCAAACCGAAGACAGTTGTTCTTTACGTTCGGAAAATCAACAAAGTAAGGTTTCATCTCCTGCACCATCTCTTCACCTGTACTGCCGAAAAGCTCATGGCGGTGTATCTCGGTGGCTGCTGCCTCCCCGTTTATCTCTTTGGCAAGGTCGTACTCCAGTGCTGCCGTGCCATGGGAAATGCTCTTTCCTTTTGCTATCATCGTGAAAGTATCTTTTTAAGTTCATTGATTAGTGCCTGGTTCTCTTCGAACACTTCCCTGTACTGGCGTCCACCGAAGTAGTTGTTCAGACGCTGGAGTGTTCCTTTCAGTCGGGCTATCTCCCGAAACAGTTCCCTTTCTTCTTCCGTGTACCTCTCCTTGGGTCGTCCGCCCAGTGCGAGTGTACGGCAATACTCCGATGTGCTGATTCCGCATCGGGCTGCCTGTTCCGCAAGTGCCGCCTTTTCAAGTGCGGTGCATCGGAATGTTATCTTTTCCGTTCGATTCACTTCCATGTCGCAAAGGTAATCTTAAAATCCTTTTGAGCAAAGCGAGAAAGGCAAGAATGTCTGACAAGGACACTTCTTGCTATATATACATATGCCGCATGGGAATACACACAGTGCTAACACACTGCATAGCCACACACTTTTTTCTTTTTTCCCTGCCATTCCCACAACGGAACACGGAGAGCGGTCAAGGGTTCGAGCGGAAAAAACCGCACAGCGAAGCTGCTCAGGATTTTTTCAGATCCGAACTTGCGAAGCCCTTGACGGCTTCGGAGTGTGGAGTTACCTTTGCAGACTGAAAAGAGAAAAAACACAGTTCGCTTCACTAACGCTGACCGGTCAAAGGATACCCTGTTCAGATATGATTTTTTTAAGAATAGATACACTTACGGTAGAGAAGTCTGACTTATCATAGACATCCACAAGATAAACACGACCTTCACTCTCCGATGCACAAATCGTGTATGTGATAACACGTGCTCCCCCAGACTTACCCTTTCCCTTAGAAACAATGGCAAGTCTTATTTTACGGATACCTGGGCTCAGTTCATCCCCCTGCATGGGGTTCTTTTCCAATGACTCGATAAAATCCTTCATGTCAGCCTTAAAAGACTTATACCTTTTTGCAAGGATTTTCGCTTCCCTCTCAAAATGCGGGGTGGTCTTTACTTCAAAGCTCATCAAGAAATGCGTTTGCGCTCTTGGCTGGCTGTTCACCAGCTTCGATTCGTTTCACTTCATTCAAGCCCTCTCTTATTCGAGTGGCTATTTTTTCTTCTACGGACACTGGCACCAGTTTAAAATCACCGATACGTGAAGTCAGAAAGACGGATTCTCCCTGAATAGCACGAAGAAGGGTCGCTGTCTGATTCGTCCGAAATTTGCTCAATGGAATTACTTGCATATATCTTAAACTTTTTTGATTGTGATACAAATGTAACCATTGTTACCGATATTGCAACCAAATTAATATACTTTAACACGCAGAAAAAAGCTTCAATAACCGCACAATCCCCCAACCCCCTTACAAAGGGGCTTTGTCTTTGTTTTCCCTATTGTTTTTCATCCGTTTTTTCCGAAAGTTAGGAAGCAATCTCAACCTTATGAGCCTGTTTCTATCTTAACATCGACTATCTATGTCCTATCCTCGCGCGCGCGCATTATGCGAGAAAAACACCCTCTAAGTACGAGATAAAGAATACTCAAGTACGAGATAAAGAATAAAAATTAACACTCTAAAAACGAGATAAAGAATAAACAGTACGAGTTTTATTTGTTGAACTCGTACTTAATTTATATATTTGCAGAAAACCATAAAAGCACACTTATGAAACCAACAACTTACATTGATTGGGACGGTCTGAAAGATATTCCGTTCTTCTACTGCGATACAAAGGAAGATGAGGAAAACAAAGACTTCGACATATACTATCAAGGGAAACTGGTGCTGCATGACTACAACCATTGCGGACACTACCTCTACACAGCTGCTGTGCTGTTCAGCAGAATCAAGAATAAAACGGCAGACTGGGTGAACCTGCGCAGCCTTTGGATTCTGCGTGATTGCGTGCGTGAGAACTATAATCACGGCATAGGGGTGGACGACATTATCTTTGGAGAGAATTTTGATGGCGAGAACCTCAATACACTCACGCCGCTTACTAAGAAACGCTTCGATTATTTGTGTAAGCGGATTAAGGAACTTGACCCATACGCAACAATCTAAAAGAATACCTATGAGCGAAAACCTACCAAACAAAGCCGTATTTCAGTCCTATATATGGACATGTGCCAAATACGATTTCAGTCCTTACGAAAAGCGTATCATATATCGTCTTATCGAATTTGCCCAACAATGGTTGGAAGGTATTAAAATCAAAGACCACATGCACAAGATTGAGCCGTCTGACTGTGGGGTGAACATCACCATGCCTGTAGCATCCATTCTTCGAGACGAAGATGACCACAACTATGCCAAGGCTAAAGCTGCATTCACATCGCTGTCTAAGAAAGGGGCTGAATATGAAGATGATAAGATTTGGTTCTATACAGCCATCATCGAACACCCTAAAATAGAAAAAGGCACAGGTATTGCTACCTTTCATGTCTATGACCCTATCTGGAGAGCCGCACTTGATTTTACGAAAGGGTTCAAGAAATACGAACTCATAACAGCCATGAAGTTTAAAAGCGTCTATGCCATGCGATTCTATGAGCTGATGTCCGGACAAACCAAACCTTTGTTTGTGTCGTTAGAGGGGTCTGACGGACTTCGCGAAAGGTTTTGCTTGCAAGGAAAGTACGAAAGAGTTAATGATTTCAAGAGATATGTTATCGATGCAGCTAAAAAAGAACTTGATGAATCCTCTCCATACTCCTTTGTCGCTAAGGAGGAAAAGGAAGGAAAGAAGGTCATTGGCTGGACCCTATTCCCTGTATTCTTTGAAGACAGGGAAGACCCTGCACTACAGGAACAGGCGCGCATGGCTAAAGTTACGGCACGGCTCCAGCTGGAGAACAACGTATATGACTACCTCAAATTCTCCTTTGACTTCAAGTCTGATGAAATCAACAAGAACAAGAAAACCCTTATCGAGGGGCAAAACCGCATCCCGGATTTCATAGGGTTCTTGGGAGAATTGAAGAAAGGTGCACGGCTGGCAGAAAACCCTAAAGGATATGTAATCGGAGCTATCAAGAGAAAAATTAAAGAAAAAAAATGATTTAAATCAAAAAAATGGATAGCACAAAACAATAAGACACAAAAACAACATAATAAACTTCAAATATCAAGTATATTTGCATTGATTTTTAAAATTTATCTGTTATGAAAAGATTTTATTTACTTTTTGTTAATCTACTTATCGTAAGTGGATTTATTTTTACTTCATGTAGTAATTCTGATGAAGAAGCCCAAGATCCAAATTCAGCAAATTTGAAAACTGAAAAATACAGTCTTTCTAATTGCCCAGATTCTTTAGATGTTTCTGAGCTATTTAATGGGTACAAGAACATCACAAGAAGCATTAGTGAAACATCTCACGACTATACAAACTTTGACTTTTCATCTTCGTTTTTATTAAACATCGAAGAAAAAGAAGGGAATGTATATATTATACCAGCCACAGAGTCAAACAACGAAGGAGAATATCTTATAGGTGTCGGTTCTAGCAAAGAACTAGCGTACCTATTGTACTGCAAAAAATCAAGTTCTAACGAATACACTCTTTACAACGAAAACAAAGAGCCTTTATTTACAGCATCTTATAATGGAGAAAACAAATTAGCTATTGTTACCCATGTTTATGGGAATGATGTACCGACAATACCTGTATCAAGAGTAAGAGGAGGATGGTTTACCGCTGCATGTTCTGTAGCTATATCAGCAGGGTGCTATGGATTAAGTGCAATTGGAGCAGTTCCAAGCGGTGGAGCTTCATTAGGACTTATGGCTTGTTCAACAATGATATGTCTTGCCCTTTGCTAACTATGATGCATTTTACATACAAATACATAAGCATTGCAATAATTTTATTATTTGCCGGCACATCATTTTTAGCCGCTATATCGCACAATGAGCATGTTTGGTATGCATATATGATTCCATGTATACTAAGTGGATTTATTCTAATGAAACGTGCAAAAAAAATAACTTTTAGCAAGGAATACCTTTTAGTTGAAGGATTGTGTAAAAATGAATTTTTCTATTTCAAGGACGTTCGTAGATTCGAAACATTTAAAGACGTTTTTTTCTACGGAAAGACATTAGGAATTAATGTTTACTTTAGAAATGGAAGTCTAAAAAAAATCTACATAGGAACACTAGAAGCATCATGTATACCAAAGTTGAATAATTTATTGAATAGCAAATTATAATAAACAAAAAAGCGGAGAATACTACTCTCCGCTTTTTTGTTTATCTAGTTCTTGGAAATACTCATAATACCTCTTGTAGTTATCCCTGTCCTTAGCTGCATCTACCCATAGGTAACACATCAGACAGGCAAACAATAGGGAGAAAAAAGCACAAAGGATTGAGTACATTGAAACGTTCTTGTCCACATAGCTGCCATTTTTCATTCTGTTTCCCTGCCGTTCAAAGTCCGCCAATACGTTTTTTAGGCGATTTTCGGCACTTTCAAGGCTTCCCCTATCTATTTCTACTTTCTTGGCGGTTGCGTCCTCTATGCGCTTTGTATAGGCTTCCACGCGCTTCAATTCTTGAAACACAAGTTCTACCGCAAGCTGCGGGTTTACCTTGGGGGTGATGTCCTTTCTCTTTCGGGGGCTGTACTGTCCCTGCTTATAGGTGTAGTCCTCCGTCTTTGGGTTTGAGGGTGTTTCCATAATTCCTGCTGATTGAGTTATACTTCAACTTTTTCTGTGTCTTCTCGATGTGGGCAAGCGTATAGCCTTTCCCTATCTCACTTGCCTTGTATTCCGTTCCGCTCCGGCTCGTTACATAGTAGCCGTTAAGTTTGCCGGTACTCGCACGGGCTTCCCTCACCTTGAAGCCCAGTTTTTCGAGTTCCCGGCTGAATCCGGCAAGGTCGAACCCCTGCATCCTTGCAAGGATACTATCCATAGCCTGTTTTATCTCTTCCCTGTTGGCTTTGCCTATGTCCTTTGACTGTACCAAGTTCCGTTCTCTGGCTATGCTGTTGGCGGCTTCCGTGGCTCTCTTCCCTATCCAGTTGTCTTTGTAGAGTTCCCCCGATAACGACACACGATTTGCCAGTATATGCAAGTGGGCTTGCCTGCTGTTCTTCTCCGTTCCGCTGTGCTTCACGATGACATACTGGTGATTCATCAAGCCCATGCGCTGCATGAAGTCGTTGCCGAGCTTCGCCCAGTCTGCATCGGTCATGCCTGCACTTTCTTCCACTGAAGGACTGACCTCAAACCGAAGACAGTTGTTCTTTACGTTCGGAAAATCAACAAAGTAAGGTTTCATCTCCTGCACCATCTCTTCACCTGTACTGCCGAAAAGCTCATGGCGGTGTATCTCGGTGGCTGCTGCCTCCCCGTTTATCTCTTTGGCAAGGTCGTACTCCAGTGCTGCCGTGCCATGGGAAATGCTCTTTCCTTTTGCTATCATCGTGAAAGTATCTTTTTAAGTTCATTGATTAGTGCCTGGTTCTCTTCGAACACTTCCCTGTACTGGCGTCCACCGAAGTAGTTGTTCAGACGCTGGAGTGTTCCTTTCAGTCGGGCTATCTCCCGAAACAGTTCCCTTTCTTCTTCCGTGTACCTCTCCTTGGGTCGTCCGCCCAGTGCGAGTGTACGGCAATACTCCGATGTGCTGATTCCGCATCGGGCTGCCTGTTCCGCAAGTGCCGCCTTTTCAAGTGCGGTGCATCGGAATGTTATCTTTTCCGTTCGATTCACTTCCATGTCGCAAAGGTAATCTTAAAATCCTTTTGAGCAAAGCGAGAAAGGCAAGAATGTCTGACAAGGACACTTCTTGCTATATATACATATGCCGCATGGGAATACACACAGTGCTAACACACTGCATAGCCACACACTTTTTTCTTTTTTCCCTGCCATTCCCACAACGGAACACGGAGAGCGGTCAAGGGTTCGAGCGGAAAAAACCGCACAGCGAAGCTGCTCAGGATTTTTTCAGATCCGAACTTGCGAAGCCCTTGACGGCTTCGGAGTGTGGAGTTACCTTTGCAGACTGAAAAGAGAAAAAACACAGTTCGCTTCACTAACGCTGACCGGTCAAAGGATACCCTGTTCAGATATGATTTTTTTAAGAATAGATACACTTACGGTAGAGAAGTCTGACTTATCATAGACATCCACAAGATAAACACGACCTTCACTCTCCGATGCACAAATCGTGTATGTGATAACACGTGCTCCCCCAGACTTACCCTTTCCCTTAGAAACAATGGCAAGTCTTATTTTACGGATACCTGGGCTCAGTTCATCCCCCTGCATGGGGTTCTTTTCCAATGACTCGATAAAATCCTTCATGTCAGCCTTAAAAGACTTATACCTTTTTGCAAGGATTTTCGCTTCCCTCTCAAAATGCGGGGTGGTCTTTACTTCAAAGCTCATCAAGAAATGCGTTTGCGCTCTTGGCTGGCTGTTCACCAGCTTCGATTCGTTTCACTTCATTCAAGCCCTCTCTTATTCGAGTGGCTATTTTTTCTTCTACGGACACTGGCACCAGTTTAAAATCACCGATACGTGAAGTCAGAAAGACGGATTCTCCCTGAATAGCACGAAGAAGGGTCGCTGTCTGATTCGTCCGAAATTTGCTCAATGGAATTACTTGCATATATCTTAAACTTTTTTGATTGTGATACAAATGTAACCATTGTTACCGATATTGCAACCAAATTAATATACTTTAACACGCAGAAAAAAGCTTCAATAACCGCACAATCCCCCAACCCCCTTACAAAGGGGCTTTGTCTTTGTTTTCCCTATTGTTTTTCATCCGTTTTTTCCGAAAGTTAGGAAGCAATCTCAACCTTATGAGCCTGTTTCTATCTTAACATCGACTATCTATGTCCTATCCTCGCGCGCGCGCATTATGCGAGAAAAACACCCTCTAAGTACGAGATAAAGAATACTCAAGTACGAGATAAAGAATAAAAATTAACACTCTAAAAACGAGATAAAGAATAAACAGTACGAGTTTTATTTGTTGAACTCGTACTTAATTTATATATTTGCAGAAAACCATAAAAGCACACTTATGAAACCAACAACTTACATTGATTGGGACGGTCTGAAAGATATTCCGTTCTTCTACTGCGATACAAAGGAAGATGAGGAAAACAAAGACTTCGACATATACTATCAAGGGAAACTGGTGCTGCATGACTACAACCATTGCGGACACTACCTCTACACAGCTGCTGTGCTGTTCAGCAGAATCAAGAATAAAACGGCAGACTGGGTGAACCTGCGCAGCCTTTGGATTCTGCGTGATTGCGTGCGTGAGAACTATAATCACGGCATAGGGGTGGACGACATTATCTTTGGAGAGAATTTTGATGGCGAGAACCTCAATACACTCACGCCGCTTACTAAGAAACGCTTCGATTATTTGTGTAAGCGGATTAAGGAACTTGACCCATACGCAACAATCTAAAAGAATACCTATGAGCGAAAACCTACCAAACAAAGCCGTATTTCAGTCCTATATATGGACATGTGCCAAATACGATTTCAGTCCTTACGAAAAGCGTATCATATATCGTCTTATCGAATTTGCCCAACAATGGTTGGAAGGTATTAAAATCAAAGACCACATGCACAAGATTGAGCCGTCTGACTGTGGGGTGAACATCACCATGCCTGTAGCATCCATTCTTCGAGACGAAGATGACCACAACTATGCCAAGGCTAAAGCTGCATTCACATCGCTGTCTAAGAAAGGGGCTGAATATGAAGATGATAAGATTTGGTTCTATACAGCCATCATCGAACACCCTAAAATAGAAAAAGGCACAGGTATTGCTACCTTTCATGTCTATGACCCTATCTGGAGAGCCGCACTTGATTTTACGAAAGGGTTCAAGAAATACGAACTCATAACAGCCATGAAGTTTAAAAGCGTCTATGCCATGCGATTCTATGAGCTGATGTCCGGACAAACCAAACCTTTGTTTGTGTCGTTAGAGGGGTCTGACGGACTTCGCGAAAGGTTTTGCTTGCAAGGAAAGTACGAAAGAGTTAATGATTTCAAGAGATATGTTATCGATGCAGCTAAAAAAGAACTTGATGAATCCTCTCCATACTCCTTTGTCGCTAAGGAGGAAAAGGAAGGAAAGAAGGTCATTGGCTGGACCCTATTCCCTGTATTCTTTGAAGACAGGGAAGACCCTGCACTACAGGAACAGGCGCGCATGGCTAAAGTTACGGCACGGCTCCAGCTGGAGAACAACGTATATGACTACCTCAAATTCTCCTTTGACTTCAAGTCTGATGAAATCAACAAGAACAAGAAAACCCTTATCGAGGGGCAAAACCGCATCCCGGATTTCATAGGGTTCTTGGGAGAATTGAAGAAAGGTGCACGGCTGGCAGAAAACCCTAAAGGATATGTAATCGGAGCTATCAAGAGAAAAATTAAAGAAAAAAAATGATTTAAATCAAAAAAATGGATAGCACAAAACAATAAGACACAAAAACAACATAATAAACTTCAAATATCAAGTATATTTGCATTGATTTTTAAAATTTATCTGTTATGAAAAGATTTTATTTACTTTTTGTTAATCTACTTATCGTAAGTGGATTTATTTTTACTTCATGTAGTAATTCTGATGAAGAAGCCCAAGATCCAAATTCAGCAAATTTGAAAACTGAAAAATACAGTCTTTCTAATTGCCCAGATTCTTTAGATGTTTCTGAGCTATTTAATGGGTACAAGAACATCACAAGAAGCATTAGTGAAACATCTCACGACTATACAAACTTTGACTTTTCATCTTCGTTTTTATTAAACATCGAAGAAAAAGAAGGGAATGTATATATTATACCAGCCACAGAGTCAAACAACGAAGGAGAATATCTTATAGGTGTCGGTTCTAGCAAAGAACTAGCGTACCTATTGTACTGCAAAAAATCAAGTTCTAACGAATACACTCTTTACAACGAAAACAAAGAGCCTTTATTTACAGCATCTTATAATGGAGAAAACAAATTAGCTATTGTTACCCATGTTTATGGGAATGATGTACCGACAATACCTGTATCAAGAGTAAGAGGAGGATGGTTTACCGCTGCATGTTCTGTAGCTATATCAGCAGGGTGCTATGGATTAAGTGCAATTGGAGCAGTTCCAAGCGGTGGAGCTTCATTAGGACTTATGGCTTGTTCAACAATGATATGTCTTGCCCTTTGCTAACTATGATGCATTTTACATACAAATACATAAGCATTGCAATAATTTTATTATTTGCCGGCACATCATTTTTAGCCGCTATATCGCACAATGAGCATGTTTGGTATGCATATATGATTCCATGTATACTAAGTGGATTTATTCTAATGAAACGTGCAAAAAAAATAACTTTTAGCAAGGAATACCTTTTAGTTGAAGGATTGTGTAAAAATGAATTTTTCTATTTCAAGGACGTTCGTAGATTCGAAACATTTAAAGACGTTTTTTTCTACGGAAAGACATTAGGAATTAATGTTTACTTTAGAAATGGAAGTCTAAAAAAAATCTACATAGGAACACTAGAAGCATCATGTATACCAAAGTTGAATAATTTATTGAATAGCAAATTATAATAAACAAAAAAGCGGAGAATACTACTCTCCGCTTTTTTGTTTATCTAGTTCTTGGAAATACTCATAATACCTCTTGTAGTTATCCCTGTCCTTAGCTGCATCTACCCATAGGTAACACATCAGACAGGCAAACAATAGGGAGAAAAAAGCACAAAGGATTGAGTACATTGAAACGTTCTTGTCCACATAGCTGCCATTTTTCATTCTGTTTCCCTGCCGTTCAAAGTCCGCCAATACGTTTTTTAGGCGATTTTCGGCACTTTCAAGGCTTCCCCTATCTATTTCTACTTTCTTGGCGGTTGCGTCCTCTATGCGCTTTGTATAGGCTTCCACGCGCTTCAATTCTTGAAACACAAGTTCTACCGCAAGCTGCGGGTTTACCTTGGGGGTGATGTCCTTTCTCTTTCGGGGGCTGTACTGTCCCTGCTTATAGGTGTAGTCCTCCGTCTTTGGGTTTGAGGGTGTTTCCATAATTCCTGCTGATTGAGTTATACTTCAACTTTTTCTGTGTCTTCTCGATGTGGGCAAGCGTATAGCCTTTCCCTATCTCACTTGCCTTGTATTCCGTTCCGCTCCGGCTCGTTACATAGTAGCCGTTAAGTTTGCCGGTACTCGCACGGGCTTCCCTCACCTTGAAGCCCAGTTTTTCGAGTTCCCGGCTGAATCCGGCAAGGTCGAACCCCTGCATCCTTGCAAGGATACTATCCATAGCCTGTTTTATCTCTTCCCTGTTGGCTTTGCCTATGTCCTTTGACTGTACCAAGTTCCGTTCTCTGGCTATGCTGTTGGCGGCTTCCGTGGCTCTCTTCCCTATCCAGTTGTCTTTGTAGAGTTCCCCCGATAACGACACACGATTTGCCAGTATATGCAAGTGGGCTTGCCTGCTGTTCTTCTCCGTTCCGCTGTGCTTCACGATGACATACTGGTGATTCATCAAGCCCATGCGCTGCATGAAGTCGTTGCCGAGCTTCGCCCAGTCTGCATCGGTCATGCCTGCACTTTCTTCCACTGAAGGACTGACCTCAAACCGAAGACAGTTGTTCTTTACGTTCGGAAAATCAACAAAGTAAGGTTTCATCTCCTGCACCATCTCTTCACCTGTACTGCCGAAAAGCTCATGGCGGTGTATCTCGGTGGCTGCTGCCTCCCCGTTTATCTCTTTGGCAAGGTCGTACTCCAGTGCTGCCGTGCCATGGGAAATGCTCTTTCCTTTTGCTATCATCGTGAAAGTATCTTTTTAAGTTCATTGATTAGTGCCTGGTTCTCTTCGAACACTTCCCTGTACTGGCGTCCACCGAAGTAGTTGTTCAGACGCTGGAGTGTTCCTTTCAGTCGGGCTATCTCCCGAAACAGTTCCCTTTCTTCTTCCGTGTACCTCTCCTTGGGTCGTCCGCCCAGTGCGAGTGTACGGCAATACTCCGATGTGCTGATTCCGCATCGGGCTGCCTGTTCCGCAAGTGCCGCCTTTTCAAGTGCGGTGCATCGGAATGTTATCTTTTCCGTTCGATTCACTTCCATGTCGCAAAGGTAATCTTAAAATCCTTTTGAGCAAAGCGAGAAAGGCAAGAATGTCTGACAAGGACACTTCTTGCTATATATACATATGCCGCATGGGAATACACACAGTGCTAACACACTGCATAGCCACACACTTTTTTCTTTTTTCCCTGCCATTCCCACAACGGAACACGGAGAGCGGTCAAGGGTTCGAGCGGAAAAAACCGCACAGCGAAGCTGCTCAGGATTTTTTCAGATCCGAACTTGCGAAGCCCTTGACGGCTTCGGAGTGTGGAGTTACCTTTGCAGACTGAAAAGAGAAAAAACACAGTTCGCTTCACTAACGCTGACCGGTCAAAGGATACCCTGTTCAGATATGATTTTTTTAAGAATAGATACACTTACGGTAGAGAAGTCTGACTTATCATAGACATCCACAAGATAAACACGACCTTCACTCTCCGATGCACAAATCGTGTATGTGATAACACGTGCTCCCCCAGACTTACCCTTTCCCTTAGAAACAATGGCAAGTCTTATTTTACGGATACCTGGGCTCAGTTCATCCCCCTGCATGGGGTTCTTTTCCAATGACTCGATAAAATCCTTCATGTCAGCCTTAAAAGACTTATACCTTTTTGCAAGGATTTTCGCTTCCCTCTCAAAATGCGGGGTGGTCTTTACTTCAAAGCTCATCAAGAAATGCGTTTGCGCTCTTGGCTGGCTGTTCACCAGCTTCGATTCGTTTCACTTCATTCAAGCCCTCTCTTATTCGAGTGGCTATTTTTTCTTCTACGGACACTGGCACCAGTTTAAAATCACCGATACGTGAAGTCAGAAAGACGGATTCTCCCTGAATAGCACGAAGAAGGGTCGCTGTCTGATTCGTCCGAAATTTGCTCAATGGAATTACTTGCATATATCTTAAACTTTTTTGATTGTGATACAAATGTAACCATTGTTACCGATATTGCAACCAAATTAATATACTTTAACACGCAGAAAAAAGCTTCAATAACCGCACAATCCCCCAACCCCCTTACAAAGGGGCTTTGTCTTTGTTTTCCCTATTGTTTTTCATCCGTTTTTTCCGAAAGTTAGGAAGCAATCTCAACCTTATGAGCCTGTTTCTATCTTAACATCGACTATCTATGTCCTATCCTCGCGCGCGCGCATTATGCGAGAAAAACACCCTCTAAGTACGAGATAAAGAATACTCAAGTACGAGATAAAGAATAAAAATTAACACTCTAAAAACGAGATAAAGAATAAACAGTACGAGTTTTATTTGTTGAACTCGTACTTAATTTATATATTTGCAGAAAACCATAAAAGCACACTTATGAAACCAACAACTTACATTGATTGGGACGGTCTGAAAGATATTCCGTTCTTCTACTGCGATACAAAGGAAGATGAGGAAAACAAAGACTTCGACATATACTATCAAGGGAAACTGGTGCTGCATGACTACAACCATTGCGGACACTACCTCTACACAGCTGCTGTGCTGTTCAGCAGAATCAAGAATAAAACGGCAGACTGGGTGAACCTGCGCAGCCTTTGGATTCTGCGTGATTGCGTGCGTGAGAACTATAATCACGGCATAGGGGTGGACGACATTATCTTTGGAGAGAATTTTGATGGCGAGAACCTCAATACACTCACGCCGCTTACTAAGAAACGCTTCGATTATTTGTGTAAGCGGATTAAGGAACTTGACCCATACGCAACAATCTAAAAGAATACCTATGAGCGAAAACCTACCAAACAAAGCCGTATTTCAGTCCTATATATGGACATGTGCCAAATACGATTTCAGTCCTTACGAAAAGCGTATCATATATCGTCTTATCGAATTTGCCCAACAATGGTTGGAAGGTATTAAAATCAAAGACCACATGCACAAGATTGAGCCGTCTGACTGTGGGGTGAACATCACCATGCCTGTAGCATCCATTCTTCGAGACGAAGATGACCACAACTATGCCAAGGCTAAAGCTGCATTCACATCGCTGTCTAAGAAAGGGGCTGAATATGAAGATGATAAGATTTGGTTCTATACAGCCATCATCGAACACCCTAAAATAGAAAAAGGCACAGGTATTGCTACCTTTCATGTCTATGACCCTATCTGGAGAGCCGCACTTGATTTTACGAAAGGGTTCAAGAAATACGAACTCATAACAGCCATGAAGTTTAAAAGCGTCTATGCCATGCGATTCTATGAGCTGATGTCCGGACAAACCAAACCTTTGTTTGTGTCGTTAGAGGGGTCTGACGGACTTCGCGAAAGGTTTTGCTTGCAAGGAAAGTACGAAAGAGTTAATGATTTCAAGAGATATGTTATCGATGCAGCTAAAAAAGAACTTGATGAATCCTCTCCATACTCCTTTGTCGCTAAGGAGGAAAAGGAAGGAAAGAAGGTCATTGGCTGGACCCTATTCCCTGTATTCTTTGAAGACAGGGAAGACCCTGCACTACAGGAACAGGCGCGCATGGCTAAAGTTACGGCACGGCTCCAGCTGGAGAACAACGTATATGACTACCTCAAATTCTCCTTTGACTTCAAGTCTGATGAAATCAACAAGAACAAGAAAACCCTTATCGAGGGGCAAAACCGCATCCCGGATTTCATAGGGTTCTTGGGAGAATTGAAGAAAGGTGCACGGCTGGCAGAAAACCCTAAAGGATATGTAATCGGAGCTATCAAGAGAAAAATTAAAGAAAAAAAATGATTTAAATCAAAAAAATGGATAGCACAAAACAATAAGACACAAAAACAACATAATAAACTTCAAATATCAAGTATATTTGCATTGATTTTTAAAATTTATCTGTTATGAAAAGATTTTATTTACTTTTTGTTAATCTACTTATCGTAAGTGGATTTATTTTTACTTCATGTAGTAATTCTGATGAAGAAGCCCAAGATCCAAATTCAGCAAATTTGAAAACTGAAAAATACAGTCTTTCTAATTGCCCAGATTCTTTAGATGTTTCTGAGCTATTTAATGGGTACAAGAACATCACAAGAAGCATTAGTGAAACATCTCACGACTATACAAACTTTGACTTTTCATCTTCGTTTTTATTAAACATCGAAGAAAAAGAAGGGAATGTATATATTATACCAGCCACAGAGTCAAACAACGAAGGAGAATATCTTATAGGTGTCGGTTCTAGCAAAGAACTAGCGTACCTATTGTACTGCAAAAAATCAAGTTCTAACGAATACACTCTTTACAACGAAAACAAAGAGCCTTTATTTACAGCATCTTATAATGGAGAAAACAAATTAGCTATTGTTACCCATGTTTATGGGAATGATGTACCGACAATACCTGTATCAAGAGTAAGAGGAGGATGGTTTACCGCTGCATGTTCTGTAGCTATATCAGCAGGGTGCTATGGATTAAGTGCAATTGGAGCAGTTCCAAGCGGTGGAGCTTCATTAGGACTTATGGCTTGTTCAACAATGATATGTCTTGCCCTTTGCTAACTATGATGCATTTTACATACAAATACATAAGCATTGCAATAATTTTATTATTTGCCGGCACATCATTTTTAGCCGCTATATCGCACAATGAGCATGTTTGGTATGCATATATGATTCCATGTATACTAAGTGGATTTATTCTAATGAAACGTGCAAAAAAAATAACTTTTAGCAAGGAATACCTTTTAGTTGAAGGATTGTGTAAAAATGAATTTTTCTATTTCAAGGACGTTCGTAGATTCGAAACATTTAAAGACGTTTTTTTCTACGGAAAGACATTAGGAATTAATGTTTACTTTAGAAATGGAAGTCTAAAAAAAATCTACATAGGAACACTAGAAGCATCATGTATACCAAAGTTGAATAATTTATTGAATAGCAAATTATAATAAACAAAAAAGCGGAGAATACTACTCTCCGCTTTTTTGTTTATCTAGTTCTTGGAAATACTCATAATACCTCTTGTAGTTATCCCTGTCCTTAGCTGCATCTACCCATAGGTAACACATCAGACAGGCAAACAATAGGGAGAAAAAAGCACAAAGGATTGAGTACATTGAAACGTTCTTGTCCACATAGCTGCCATTTTTCATTCTGTTTCCCTGCCGTTCAAAGTCCGCCAATACGTTTTTTAGGCGATTTTCGGCACTTTCAAGGCTTCCCCTATCTATTTCTACTTTCTTGGCGGTTGCGTCCTCTATGCGCTTTGTATAGGCTTCCACGCGCTTCAATTCTTGAAACACAAGTTCTACCGCAAGCTGCGGGTTTACCTTGGGGGTGATGTCCTTTCTCTTTCGGGGGCTGTACTGTCCCTGCTTATAGGTGTAGTCCTCCGTCTTTGGGTTTGAGGGTGTTTCCATAATTCCTGCTGATTGAGTTATACTTCAACTTTTTCTGTGTCTTCTCGATGTGGGCAAGCGTATAGCCTTTCCCTATCTCACTTGCCTTGTATTCCGTTCCGCTCCGGCTCGTTACATAGTAGCCGTTAAGTTTGCCGGTACTCGCACGGGCTTCCCTCACCTTGAAGCCCAGTTTTTCGAGTTCCCGGCTGAATCCGGCAAGGTCGAACCCCTGCATCCTTGCAAGGATACTATCCATAGCCTGTTTTATCTCTTCCCTGTTGGCTTTGCCTATGTCCTTTGACTGTACCAAGTTCCGTTCTCTGGCTATGCTGTTGGCGGCTTCCGTGGCTCTCTTCCCTATCCAGTTGTCTTTGTAGAGTTCCCCCGATAACGACACACGATTTGCCAGTATATGCAAGTGGGCTTGCCTGCTGTTCTTCTCCGTTCCGCTGTGCTTCACGATGACATACTGGTGATTCATCAAGCCCATGCGCTGCATGAAGTCGTTGCCGAGCTTCGCCCAGTCTGCATCGGTCATGCCTGCACTTTCTTCCACTGAAGGACTGACCTCAAACCGAAGACAGTTGTTCTTTACGTTCGGAAAATCAACAAAGTAAGGTTTCATCTCCTGCACCATCTCTTCACCTGTACTGCCGAAAAGCTCATGGCGGTGTATCTCGGTGGCTGCTGCCTCCCCGTTTATCTCTTTGGCAAGGTCGTACTCCAGTGCTGCCGTGCCATGGGAAATGCTCTTTCCTTTTGCTATCATCGTGAAAGTATCTTTTTAAGTTCATTGATTAGTGCCTGGTTCTCTTCGAACACTTCCCTGTACTGGCGTCCACCGAAGTAGTTGTTCAGACGCTGGAGTGTTCCTTTCAGTCGGGCTATCTCCCGAAACAGTTCCCTTTCTTCTTCCGTGTACCTCTCCTTGGGTCGTCCGCCCAGTGCGAGTGTACGGCAATACTCCGATGTGCTGATTCCGCATCGGGCTGCCTGTTCCGCAAGTGCCGCCTTTTCAAGTGCGGTGCATCGGAATGTTATCTTTTCCGTTCGATTCACTTCCATGTCGCAAAGGTAATCTTAAAATCCTTTTGAGCAAAGCGAGAAAGGCAAGAATGTCTGACAAGGACACTTCTTGCTATATATACATATGCCGCATGGGAATACACACAGTGCTAACACACTGCATAGCCACACACTTTTTTCTTTTTTCCCTGCCATTCCCACAACGGAACACGGAGAGCGGTCAAGGGTTCGAGCGGAAAAAACCGCACAGCGAAGCTGCTCAGGATTTTTTCAGATCCGAACTTGCGAAGCCCTTGACGGCTTCGGAGTGTGGAGTTACCTTTGCAGACTGAAAAGAGAAAAAACACAGTTCGCTTCACTAACGCTGACCGGTCAAAGGATACCCTGTTCAGATATGATTTTTTTAAGAATAGATACACTTACGGTAGAGAAGTCTGACTTATCATAGACATCCACAAGATAAACACGACCTTCACTCTCCGATGCACAAATCGTGTATGTGATAACACGTGCTCCCCCAGACTTACCCTTTCCCTTAGAAACAATGGCAAGTCTTATTTTACGGATACCTGGGCTCAGTTCATCCCCCTGCATGGGGTTCTTTTCCAATGACTCGATAAAATCCTTCATGTCAGCCTTAAAAGACTTATACCTTTTTGCAAGGATTTTCGCTTCCCTCTCAAAATGCGGGGTGGTCTTTACTTCAAAGCTCATCAAGAAATGCGTTTGCGCTCTTGGCTGGCTGTTCACCAGCTTCGATTCGTTTCACTTCATTCAAGCCCTCTCTTATTCGAGTGGCTATTTTTTCTTCTACGGACACTGGCACCAGTTTAAAATCACCGATACGTGAAGTCAGAAAGACGGATTCTCCCTGAATAGCACGAAGAAGGGTCGCTGTCTGATTCGTCCGAAATTTGCTCAATGGAATTACTTGCATATATCTTAAACTTTTTTGATTGTGATACAAATGTAACCATTGTTACCGATATTGCAACCAAATTAATATACTTTAACACGCAGAAAAAAGCTTCAATAACCGCACAATCCCCCAACCCCCTTACAAAGGGGCTTTGTCTTTGTTTTCCCTATTGTTTTTCATCCGTTTTTTCCGAAAGTTAGGAAGCAATCTCAACCTTATGAGCCTGTTTCTATCTTAACATCGACTATCTATGTCCTATCCTCGCGCGCGCGCATTATGCGAGAAAAACACCCTCTAAGTACGAGATAAAGAATACTCAAGTACGAGATAAAGAATAAAAATTAACACTCTAAAAACGAGATAAAGAATAAACAGTACGAGTTTTATTTGTTGAACTCGTACTTAATTTATATATTTGCAGAAAACCATAAAAGCACACTTATGAAACCAACAACTTACATTGATTGGGACGGTCTGAAAGATATTCCGTTCTTCTACTGCGATACAAAGGAAGATGAGGAAAACAAAGACTTCGACATATACTATCAAGGGAAACTGGTGCTGCATGACTACAACCATTGCGGACACTACCTCTACACAGCTGCTGTGCTGTTCAGCAGAATCAAGAATAAAACGGCAGACTGGGTGAACCTGCGCAGCCTTTGGATTCTGCGTGATTGCGTGCGTGAGAACTATAATCACGGCATAGGGGTGGACGACATTATCTTTGGAGAGAATTTTGATGGCGAGAACCTCAATACACTCACGCCGCTTACTAAGAAACGCTTCGATTATTTGTGTAAGCGGATTAAGGAACTTGACCCATACGCAACAATCTAAAAGAATACCTATGAGCGAAAACCTACCAAACAAAGCCGTATTTCAGTCCTATATATGGACATGTGCCAAATACGATTTCAGTCCTTACGAAAAGCGTATCATATATCGTCTTATCGAATTTGCCCAACAATGGTTGGAAGGTATTAAAATCAAAGACCACATGCACAAGATTGAGCCGTCTGACTGTGGGGTGAACATCACCATGCCTGTAGCATCCATTCTTCGAGACGAAGATGACCACAACTATGCCAAGGCTAAAGCTGCATTCACATCGCTGTCTAAGAAAGGGGCTGAATATGAAGATGATAAGATTTGGTTCTATACAGCCATCATCGAACACCCTAAAATAGAAAAAGGCACAGGTATTGCTACCTTTCATGTCTATGACCCTATCTGGAGAGCCGCACTTGATTTTACGAAAGGGTTCAAGAAATACGAACTCATAACAGCCATGAAGTTTAAAAGCGTCTATGCCATGCGATTCTATGAGCTGATGTCCGGACAAACCAAACCTTTGTTTGTGTCGTTAGAGGGGTCTGACGGACTTCGCGAAAGGTTTTGCTTGCAAGGAAAGTACGAAAGAGTTAATGATTTCAAGAGATATGTTATCGATGCAGCTAAAAAAGAACTTGATGAATCCTCTCCATACTCCTTTGTCGCTAAGGAGGAAAAGGAAGGAAAGAAGGTCATTGGCTGGACCCTATTCCCTGTATTCTTTGAAGACAGGGAAGACCCTGCACTACAGGAACAGGCGCGCATGGCTAAAGTTACGGCACGGCTCCAGCTGGAGAACAACGTATATGACTACCTCAAATTCTCCTTTGACTTCAAGTCTGATGAAATCAACAAGAACAAGAAAACCCTTATCGAGGGGCAAAACCGCATCCCGGATTTCATAGGGTTCTTGGGAGAATTGAAGAAAGGTGCACGGCTGGCAGAAAACCCTAAAGGATATGTAATCGGAGCTATCAAGAGAAAAATTAAAGAAAAAAAATGATTTAAATCAAAAAAATGGATAGCACAAAACAATAAGACACAAAAACAACATAATAAACTTCAAATATCAAGTATATTTGCATTGATTTTTAAAATTTATCTGTTATGAAAAGATTTTATTTACTTTTTGTTAATCTACTTATCGTAAGTGGATTTATTTTTACTTCATGTAGTAATTCTGATGAAGAAGCCCAAGATCCAAATTCAGCAAATTTGAAAACTGAAAAATACAGTCTTTCTAATTGCCCAGATTCTTTAGATGTTTCTGAGCTATTTAATGGGTACAAGAACATCACAAGAAGCATTAGTGAAACATCTCACGACTATACAAACTTTGACTTTTCATCTTCGTTTTTATTAAACATCGAAGAAAAAGAAGGGAATGTATATATTATACCAGCCACAGAGTCAAACAACGAAGGAGAATATCTTATAGGTGTCGGTTCTAGCAAAGAACTAGCGTACCTATTGTACTGCAAAAAATCAAGTTCTAACGAATACACTCTTTACAACGAAAACAAAGAGCCTTTATTTACAGCATCTTATAATGGAGAAAACAAATTAGCTATTGTTACCCATGTTTATGGGAATGATGTACCGACAATACCTGTATCAAGAGTAAGAGGAGGATGGTTTACCGCTGCATGTTCTGTAGCTATATCAGCAGGGTGCTATGGATTAAGTGCAATTGGAGCAGTTCCAAGCGGTGGAGCTTCATTAGGACTTATGGCTTGTTCAACAATGATATGTCTTGCCCTTTGCTAACTATGATGCATTTTACATACAAATACATAAGCATTGCAATAATTTTATTATTTGCCGGCACATCATTTTTAGCCGCTATATCGCACAATGAGCATGTTTGGTATGCATATATGATTCCATGTATACTAAGTGGATTTATTCTAATGAAACGTGCAAAAAAAATAACTTTTAGCAAGGAATACCTTTTAGTTGAAGGATTGTGTAAAAATGAATTTTTCTATTTCAAGGACGTTCGTAGATTCGAAACATTTAAAGACGTTTTTTTCTACGGAAAGACATTAGGAATTAATGTTTACTTTAGAAATGGAAGTCTAAAAAAAATCTACATAGGAACACTAGAAGCATCATGTATACCAAAGTTGAATAATTTATTGAATAGCAAATTATAATAAACAAAAAAGCGGAGAATACTACTCTCCGCTTTTTTGTTTATCTAGTTCTTGGAAATACTCATAATACCTCTTGTAGTTATCCCTGTCCTTAGCTGCATCTACCCATAGGTAACACATCAGACAGGCAAACAATAGGGAGAAAAAAGCACAAAGGATTGAGTACATTGAAACGTTCTTGTCCACATAGCTGCCATTTTTCATTCTGTTTCCCTGCCGTTCAAAGTCCGCCAATACGTTTTTTAGGCGATTTTCGGCACTTTCAAGGCTTCCCCTATCTATTTCTACTTTCTTGGCGGTTGCGTCCTCTATGCGCTTTGTATAGGCTTCCACGCGCTTCAATTCTTGAAACACAAGTTCTACCGCAAGCTGCGGGTTTACCTTGGGGGTGATGTCCTTTCTCTTTCGGGGGCTGTACTGTCCCTGCTTATAGGTGTAGTCCTCCGTCTTTGGGTTTGAGGGTGTTTCCATAATTCCTGCTGATTGAGTTATACTTCAACTTTTTCTGTGTCTTCTCGATGTGGGCAAGCGTATAGCCTTTCCCTATCTCACTTGCCTTGTATTCCGTTCCGCTCCGGCTCGTTACATAGTAGCCGTTAAGTTTGCCGGTACTCGCACGGGCTTCCCTCACCTTGAAGCCCAGTTTTTCGAGTTCCCGGCTGAATCCGGCAAGGTCGAACCCCTGCATCCTTGCAAGGATACTATCCATAGCCTGTTTTATCTCTTCCCTGTTGGCTTTGCCTATGTCCTTTGACTGTACCAAGTTCCGTTCTCTGGCTATGCTGTTGGCGGCTTCCGTGGCTCTCTTCCCTATCCAGTTGTCTTTGTAGAGTTCCCCCGATAACGACACACGATTTGCCAGTATATGCAAGTGGGCTTGCCTGCTGTTCTTCTCCGTTCCGCTGTGCTTCACGATGACATACTGGTGATTCATCAAGCCCATGCGCTGCATGAAGTCGTTGCCGAGCTTCGCCCAGTCTGCATCGGTCATGCCTGCACTTTCTTCCACTGAAGGACTGACCTCAAACCGAAGACAGTTGTTCTTTACGTTCGGAAAATCAACAAAGTAAGGTTTCATCTCCTGCACCATCTCTTCACCTGTACTGCCGAAAAGCTCATGGCGGTGTATCTCGGTGGCTGCTGCCTCCCCGTTTATCTCTTTGGCAAGGTCGTACTCCAGTGCTGCCGTGCCATGGGAAATGCTCTTTCCTTTTGCTATCATCGTGAAAGTATCTTTTTAAGTTCATTGATTAGTGCCTGGTTCTCTTCGAACACTTCCCTGTACTGGCGTCCACCGAAGTAGTTGTTCAGACGCTGGAGTGTTCCTTTCAGTCGGGCTATCTCCCGAAACAGTTCCCTTTCTTCTTCCGTGTACCTCTCCTTGGGTCGTCCGCCCAGTGCGAGTGTACGGCAATACTCCGATGTGCTGATTCCGCATCGGGCTGCCTGTTCCGCAAGTGCCGCCTTTTCAAGTGCGGTGCATCGGAATGTTATCTTTTCCGTTCGATTCACTTCCATGTCGCAAAGGTAATCTTAAAATCCTTTTGAGCAAAGCGAGAAAGGCAAGAATGTCTGACAAGGACACTTCTTGCTATATATACATATGCCGCATGGGAATACACACAGTGCTAACACACTGCATAGCCACACACTTTTTTCTTTTTTCCCTGCCATTCCCACAACGGAACACGGAGAGCGGTCAAGGGTTCGAGCGGAAAAAACCGCACAGCGAAGCTGCTCAGGATTTTTTCAGATCCGAACTTGCGAAGCCCTTGACGGCTTCGGAGTGTGGAGTTACCTTTGCAGACTGAAAAGAGAAAAAACACAGTTCGCTTCACTAACGCTGACCGGTCAAAGGATACCCTGTTCAGATATGATTTTTTTAAGAATAGATACACTTACGGTAGAGAAGTCTGACTTATCATAGACATCCACAAGATAAACACGACCTTCACTCTCCGATGCACAAATCGTGTATGTGATAACACGTGCTCCCCCAGACTTACCCTTTCCCTTAGAAACAATGGCAAGTCTTATTTTACGGATACCTGGGCTCAGTTCATCCCCCTGCATGGGGTTCTTTTCCAATGACTCGATAAAATCCTTCATGTCAGCCTTAAAAGACTTATACCTTTTTGCAAGGATTTTCGCTTCCCTCTCAAAATGCGGGGTGGTCTTTACTTCAAAGCTCATCAAGAAATGCGTTTGCGCTCTTGGCTGGCTGTTCACCAGCTTCGATTCGTTTCACTTCATTCAAGCCCTCTCTTATTCGAGTGGCTATTTTTTCTTCTACGGACACTGGCACCAGTTTAAAATCACCGATACGTGAAGTCAGAAAGACGGATTCTCCCTGAATAGCACGAAGAAGGGTCGCTGTCTGATTCGTCCGAAATTTGCTCAATGGAATTACTTGCATATATCTTAAACTTTTTTGATTGTGATACAAATGTAACCATTGTTACCGATATTGCAACCAAATTAATATACTTTAACACGCAGAAAAAAGCTTCAATAACCGCACAATCCCCCAACCCCCTTACAAAGGGGCTTTGTCTTTGTTTTCCCTATTGTTTTTCATCCGTTTTTTCCGAAAGTTAGGAAGCAATCTCAACCTTATGAGCCTGTTTCTATCTTAACATCGACTATCTATGTCCTATCCTCGCGCGCGCGCATTATGCGAGAAAAACACCCTCTAAGTACGAGATAAAGAATACTCAAGTACGAGATAAAGAATAAAAATTAACACTCTAAAAACGAGATAAAGAATAAACAGTACGAGTTTTATTTGTTGAACTCGTACTTAATTTATATATTTGCAGAAAACCATAAAAGCACACTTATGAAACCAACAACTTACATTGATTGGGACGGTCTGAAAGATATTCCGTTCTTCTACTGCGATACAAAGGAAGATGAGGAAAACAAAGACTTCGACATATACTATCAAGGGAAACTGGTGCTGCATGACTACAACCATTGCGGACACTACCTCTACACAGCTGCTGTGCTGTTCAGCAGAATCAAGAATAAAACGGCAGACTGGGTGAACCTGCGCAGCCTTTGGATTCTGCGTGATTGCGTGCGTGAGAACTATAATCACGGCATAGGGGTGGACGACATTATCTTTGGAGAGAATTTTGATGGCGAGAACCTCAATACACTCACGCCGCTTACTAAGAAACGCTTCGATTATTTGTGTAAGCGGATTAAGGAACTTGACCCATACGCAACAATCTAAAAGAATACCTATGAGCGAAAACCTACCAAACAAAGCCGTATTTCAGTCCTATATATGGACATGTGCCAAATACGATTTCAGTCCTTACGAAAAGCGTATCATATATCGTCTTATCGAATTTGCCCAACAATGGTTGGAAGGTATTAAAATCAAAGACCACATGCACAAGATTGAGCCGTCTGACTGTGGGGTGAACATCACCATGCCTGTAGCATCCATTCTTCGAGACGAAGATGACCACAACTATGCCAAGGCTAAAGCTGCATTCACATCGCTGTCTAAGAAAGGGGCTGAATATGAAGATGATAAGATTTGGTTCTATACAGCCATCATCGAACACCCTAAAATAGAAAAAGGCACAGGTATTGCTACCTTTCATGTCTATGACCCTATCTGGAGAGCCGCACTTGATTTTACGAAAGGGTTCAAGAAATACGAACTCATAACAGCCATGAAGTTTAAAAGCGTCTATGCCATGCGATTCTATGAGCTGATGTCCGGACAAACCAAACCTTTGTTTGTGTCGTTAGAGGGGTCTGACGGACTTCGCGAAAGGTTTTGCTTGCAAGGAAAGTACGAAAGAGTTAATGATTTCAAGAGATATGTTATCGATGCAGCTAAAAAAGAACTTGATGAATCCTCTCCATACTCCTTTGTCGCTAAGGAGGAAAAGGAAGGAAAGAAGGTCATTGGCTGGACCCTATTCCCTGTATTCTTTGAAGACAGGGAAGACCCTGCACTACAGGAACAGGCGCGCATGGCTAAAGTTACGGCACGGCTCCAGCTGGAGAACAACGTATATGACTACCTCAAATTCTCCTTTGACTTCAAGTCTGATGAAATCAACAAGAACAAGAAAACCCTTATCGAGGGGCAAAACCGCATCCCGGATTTCATAGGGTTCTTGGGAGAATTGAAGAAAGGTGCACGGCTGGCAGAAAACCCTAAAGGATATGTAATCGGAGCTATCAAGAGAAAAATTAAAGAAAAAAAATGATTTAAATCAAAAAAATGGATAGCACAAAACAATAAGACACAAAAACAACATAATAAACTTCAAATATCAAGTATATTTGCATTGATTTTTAAAATTTATCTGTTATGAAAAGATTTTATTTACTTTTTGTTAATCTACTTATCGTAAGTGGATTTATTTTTACTTCATGTAGTAATTCTGATGAAGAAGCCCAAGATCCAAATTCAGCAAATTTGAAAACTGAAAAATACAGTCTTTCTAATTGCCCAGATTCTTTAGATGTTTCTGAGCTATTTAATGGGTACAAGAACATCACAAGAAGCATTAGTGAAACATCTCACGACTATACAAACTTTGACTTTTCATCTTCGTTTTTATTAAACATCGAAGAAAAAGAAGGGAATGTATATATTATACCAGCCACAGAGTCAAACAACGAAGGAGAATATCTTATAGGTGTCGGTTCTAGCAAAGAACTAGCGTACCTATTGTACTGCAAAAAATCAAGTTCTAACGAATACACTCTTTACAACGAAAACAAAGAGCCTTTATTTACAGCATCTTATAATGGAGAAAACAAATTAGCTATTGTTACCCATGTTTATGGGAATGATGTACCGACAATACCTGTATCAAGAGTAAGAGGAGGATGGTTTACCGCTGCATGTTCTGTAGCTATATCAGCAGGGTGCTATGGATTAAGTGCAATTGGAGCAGTTCCAAGCGGTGGAGCTTCATTAGGACTTATGGCTTGTTCAACAATGATATGTCTTGCCCTTTGCTAACTATGATGCATTTTACATACAAATACATAAGCATTGCAATAATTTTATTATTTGCCGGCACATCATTTTTAGCCGCTATATCGCACAATGAGCATGTTTGGTATGCATATATGATTCCATGTATACTAAGTGGATTTATTCTAATGAAACGTGCAAAAAAAATAACTTTTAGCAAGGAATACCTTTTAGTTGAAGGATTGTGTAAAAATGAATTTTTCTATTTCAAGGACGTTCGTAGATTCGAAACATTTAAAGACGTTTTTTTCTACGGAAAGACATTAGGAATTAATGTTTACTTTAGAAATGGAAGTCTAAAAAAAATCTACATAGGAACACTAGAAGCATCATGTATACCAAAGTTGAATAATTTATTGAATAGCAAATTATAATAAACAAAAAAGCGGAGAATACTACTCTCCGCTTTTTTGTTTATCTAGTTCTTGGAAATACTCATAATACCTCTTGTAGTTATCCCTGTCCTTAGCTGCATCTACCCATAGGTAACACATCAGACAGGCAAACAATAGGGAGAAAAAAGCACAAAGGATTGAGTACATTGAAACGTTCTTGTCCACATAGCTGCCATTTTTCATTCTGTTTCCCTGCCGTTCAAAGTCCGCCAATACGTTTTTTAGGCGATTTTCGGCACTTTCAAGGCTTCCCCTATCTATTTCTACTTTCTTGGCGGTTGCGTCCTCTATGCGCTTTGTATAGGCTTCCACGCGCTTCAATTCTTGAAACACAAGTTCTACCGCAAGCTGCGGGTTTACCTTGGGGGTGATGTCCTTTCTCTTTCGGGGGCTGTACTGTCCCTGCTTATAGGTGTAGTCCTCCGTCTTTGGGTTTGAGGGTGTTTCCATAATTCCTGCTGATTGAGTTATACTTCAACTTTTTCTGTGTCTTCTCGATGTGGGCAAGCGTATAGCCTTTCCCTATCTCACTTGCCTTGTATTCCGTTCCGCTCCGGCTCGTTACATAGTAGCCGTTAAGTTTGCCGGTACTCGCACGGGCTTCCCTCACCTTGAAGCCCAGTTTTTCGAGTTCCCGGCTGAATCCGGCAAGGTCGAACCCCTGCATCCTTGCAAGGATACTATCCATAGCCTGTTTTATCTCTTCCCTGTTGGCTTTGCCTATGTCCTTTGACTGTACCAAGTTCCGTTCTCTGGCTATGCTGTTGGCGGCTTCCGTGGCTCTCTTCCCTATCCAGTTGTCTTTGTAGAGTTCCCCCGATAACGACACACGATTTGCCAGTATATGCAAGTGGGCTTGCCTGCTGTTCTTCTCCGTTCCGCTGTGCTTCACGATGACATACTGGTGATTCATCAAGCCCATGCGCTGCATGAAGTCGTTGCCGAGCTTCGCCCAGTCTGCATCGGTCATGCCTGCACTTTCTTCCACTGAAGGACTGACCTCAAACCGAAGACAGTTGTTCTTTACGTTCGGAAAATCAACAAAGTAAGGTTTCATCTCCTGCACCATCTCTTCACCTGTACTGCCGAAAAGCTCATGGCGGTGTATCTCGGTGGCTGCTGCCTCCCCGTTTATCTCTTTGGCAAGGTCGTACTCCAGTGCTGCCGTGCCATGGGAAATGCTCTTTCCTTTTGCTATCATCGTGAAAGTATCTTTTTAAGTTCATTGATTAGTGCCTGGTTCTCTTCGAACACTTCCCTGTACTGGCGTCCACCGAAGTAGTTGTTCAGACGCTGGAGTGTTCCTTTCAGTCGGGCTATCTCCCGAAACAGTTCCCTTTCTTCTTCCGTGTACCTCTCCTTGGGTCGTCCGCCCAGTGCGAGTGTACGGCAATACTCCGATGTGCTGATTCCGCATCGGGCTGCCTGTTCCGCAAGTGCCGCCTTTTCAAGTGCGGTGCATCGGAATGTTATCTTTTCCGTTCGATTCACTTCCATGTCGCAAAGGTAATCTTAAAATCCTTTTGAGCAAAGCGAGAAAGGCAAGAATGTCTGACAAGGACACTTCTTGCTATATATACATATGCCGCATGGGAATACACACAGTGCTAACACACTGCATAGCCACACACTTTTTTCTTTTTTCCCTGCCATTCCCACAACGGAACACGGAGAGCGGTCAAGGGTTCGAGCGGAAAAAACCGCACAGCGAAGCTGCTCAGGATTTTTTCAGATCCGAACTTGCGAAGCCCTTGACGGCTTCGGAGTGTGGAGTTACCTTTGCAGACTGAAAAGAGAAAAAACACAGTTCGCTTCACTAACGCTGACCGGTCAAAGGATACCCTGTTCAGATATGATTTTTTTAAGAATAGATACACTTACGGTAGAGAAGTCTGACTTATCATAGACATCCACAAGATAAACACGACCTTCACTCTCCGATGCACAAATCGTGTATGTGATAACACGTGCTCCCCCAGACTTACCCTTTCCCTTAGAAACAATGGCAAGTCTTATTTTACGGATACCTGGGCTCAGTTCATCCCCCTGCATGGGGTTCTTTTCCAATGACTCGATAAAATCCTTCATGTCAGCCTTAAAAGACTTATACCTTTTTGCAAGGATTTTCGCTTCCCTCTCAAAATGCGGGGTGGTCTTTACTTCAAAGCTCATCAAGAAATGCGTTTGCGCTCTTGGCTGGCTGTTCACCAGCTTCGATTCGTTTCACTTCATTCAAGCCCTCTCTTATTCGAGTGGCTATTTTTTCTTCTACGGACACTGGCACCAATTTAAAATCACCGATACGTGAAGTCAGAAAGACGGATTCTCCCTGAATAGCACGAAGAAGGGTCGCTGTCTGATTCGTCCGAAATTTGCTCAATGGAACTACTTGCATATATCTTAAACTTTTTGATTGTGATACAAATGTAACCATTGTCACCGATATTGTAACCAAATTAATATACTTTAACACGCAAAAAAAAGCTTCAATAACCGCACAATCCCCCAACCCCCTTACGAGGGGGCTTTGTCTTTGTTTTCCCTATTGTTCTTCATCCGTTTTTCCGAAAGTTGAGAAGCAATCTCAACCTTATGAGCCTGTTTCTATCTTAACATCGACTATCTATGTCTATCCTCGCGCGCGCGCATTATGCGAGGAAAAAGCCCTCCAAGTACGACATAAAGAATACTTTAATACGACATAAAGAATAAAAATTAACACTTTAAAGACGACATAAAGAATAAAATATACGACCTTTATTTGTTGAGGTCGTACTTTATTCGTATATTTGCTGCAAACCTATAAAACAGCACTATATGAAACCAACTACTTACATTGATTGGGGCGGTCTGAAAGATATTCCGTTCTTCTACTGCGATACAAAGGAAGATGAAGGAAACAAGGACTTTGACATCTACTATCAAGGAAAACTGGTGCTGCATGACTACAACCATTGCGGACACTACCTCTACACAGCTACGCTGCTATTCAGTAAAATCAGAAACATTACAGCCGACTGGGTGAATCTGCACAACCTTTGGATTCTGCGTAACTGCGTGCGTGAGAACTACAATCACGGCATAGGGGTGGACGACATTATCTTTGGAGAGAATTTTGATGGCGAGAACCTCGATACACTCACACCGCTTACAAAGAAACGCTTCGATTATTTGTGTAAGCGGATTAAGGAACTTGACCCATACGCAACAATCTAAGAGAATATCCAATGAGTGAGAATCTACCCAACAAAGCAGTATTTCAGTCCTATATATGGACTTGCGCAAAGTACGATTTCAGCCCCTATGAAAAACGTATTATTTACCGTCTTATAGAGTTTGCACAGCATTGGTTAGAAGGTGTAAAAATCAAAGATCACATGCACAAAATCGAGCCGACAGACTGCGGTGTAAACATCACTATGCCTGTGGCGGATATACTTCGAGATGAAACAGACAACAACTATGCCAAAGCAAAGGCTGCATTTACCTCGCTTTCAAAAAAAGGGGCGGAGTATGAAGATGATGAGATTTGGTTCTATACAGCCATAATAGAGCATCCCAAAATAAAGAAAGGCACAGGCGTTGCCACTTTCCATGTCTATGAACCTGTTTGGAGAGCTGCGCTTGATTTCACTAAGGGTTTCAAAAAATACGAACTTGTAACCGCTATGAAATTCAAAAGTGTTTATGCCATGCGATTTTATGAGCTCATGTCAGGACAAACTACACCTTTGTTTGTGCCGTTAGAAGGTTCTGACGGGCTTCGGGAAAGATTCAATCTACAAGGTAAATATGAAAGGGTAAACGACTTTCGCAGGAAGGTTATTGATGTCGCAAAAAAAGAGCTTGACAAGTTCTCTCCTTATTCGTTTGTGGCTAAGGAGGAAAAAGAAGGGAAGAAGGTTATTGGATGGACTCTGTTCCCTGTTTTCTTTGAAGATAGAGAAGACCCTGCACTACAGGAACAAGCGCGCATAGCTAAAGTTACAGCACGGCTCCAGTTAGAAAACAACGTATATGACTACCTCAAATTTTCTTTTGACTTCAAATCTGATGAAATCAACAAGAACAAGAAAACCCTTATCGAGGGACAAAACCGCATCCCCGATTTTATGGGGTTCTTGGGAGAATTGAAGAAAGGCGCACGGCTGGCAGAAAACCCTAAAGGATATGTAATCGGAGCTATCAAAAGGAAGCTAAAGGAATTGTAAAATATCAAATCAAATAATATTTATTCATTTTTTCTACAATATATCACTTTTTTTTATAAAAAACCATCAATCTATTTGCTTAATACCTTTTTTTTCTATTCCTTTACAACATAATCTCTAAACGTTTACATATATGAAAACGTATGTTTATTTATTTTTCTGCTTGTTTTCACTTATGGGATTTCAAGCCTGTAGCAATGACGAAGTAGATAACGTCAAGACTACAACCTCGAATGATGTAGAAGCCGTCAGTGCTTCAAGTTCTTTAATCACTTCTGAAGAAGCCAAAAACAACATTCCTGCTTTCACTGAAGCCATAGAAGCCGAAAATACGTTGTTGGGGCTTTCTTCAAGAGCAACCTCTATGGACGCTTTCTCTGAAGATTATGATTTTTCTGTGCAGCAAAAAATAACATCTAAAGAAAAAGGAGGTATTGTATACTTGGTACAAAGTAAAACAAACAAAGACAATTTTTTAGCTTTATATGAAAATCCTGATGGCATTATACTTAATGTAAAGAAAATAAACATCAATGCTAACGACAAAGAAGCTATAGTTGCCTTATCAAAAATTGATGATACATATTTTTTCACAGCACAAGCAGAGAAAGAGCAAAGTGTCGTTAATATTCTCTCATATAACGATAAAATTTTAACCATCTCTCAAACAAGAAATGGTTGTAGTCTTTCTATTGGCGGTGCTGGTATAATTTGGGGAACAGCTTTTGGAGCTCTTAGCATGGGCGCTGGAGCTGCTGCTAGTCTTGTTTTCTTATTAATGGCAGAAGCCCTTTGTTAATGATTATGAAAAAGAATTTGCTTTTTATTCTATTCTTAGTTATGCCTATAGCTCTTATAGGTATAAGCATTTACAACAAAGACATTGAACGCATAGAAAGGGCTTTCTACTTTTTGCTATCAATATGCGGAGCATATATTATGTCTTCCTTGAAAGAAGCTAAAAATATAAAAATCAGTAAGAGGACGAAAAAAATTATTATACTCTCCTTTATTGGAGCTCTCTTCTCTATTTTTGTTTTTTTCTTCTTGGAAAACATCTATTTAGGTTGCATTATAGCCTCAATGATTACTATATATCCATTTTCTCTGATATATAAAGAGCAAAAATGTTAAAAAAGCAGCAGGGGAGGATTTTATCTCCCCAACTGCTTTTTTTCTTTCAATTCACATTCCTTTCAGTGTCTAACTGCATTTTTTGATAGTATTCATAATACCTCTTGTAATTATCCCTGTCCTTGGCTGCATCCACCCACAGGTAACACATCAGACAGGCGAACAATAGGGAAAAAACAGCACAAAGGATTGAGTACATTGAAACTTTCTTGTCCACATAGCTGCCATTTTTCATTCTGTTTCCCTGCCGTTCAAAGTCCGCCAATACGCTTTTTAGGCGATTTTCGGCACTTTCAAGGCTTCCTCTGTCCATTTCTACCTTTTTGGCTGTTGCGTCTTCTATACGCTTTGTATAAGCTTCCACGCGCTTCAATTCTTGAAATACAAGTTCTACCGCAAGTTGCGGATTTACTTTGGGCGTGGTGTCCTTTCTCTTTCGGGGGCTGTACTGTCCCTGCTTATAGGTGTAATCCTCCGTCTTTGGGTTTGAGGGTGTTTCCATAATTCCTGCTGATTGAGTTATACTTCAATTTTTTCTGCGTCTTCTCGATATGGGCAAGCGTATAGCCTTTCCCTATCTCGCTTGCCTTGTATTCCGTTCCACTCCGGCTTGTTACATAGTAGCCGTTAAGTTTGCCGGTACTCGCACGGGCTTCCCTTACCCTGAAACCCTGTTTTTCGAGTTCCCGGCTGAATCCGGCAAGGTCAAATTCCTGCATTCGTGTAAGAACAGCGTCCATAGCCTGTTTTATCTCTTCCCTGTTGGCTTTACCTATGTCCTTTGACTGTATCAAGTTCCGTTCTCTGGCTATACCGTTGGCTGCTTCTGTGGCTCTCTTCCCTATCCAGTTGTCTTTGTAGAGTTCTCCCGATAACGACACACGGTTTGCCAGTATATGCAGGTGGGCTTGCCTGCGGTTCTTCTCCGTTCCGCTGTGCTTCACGATGATGTACTGGTGATTCATCAAGCCCATGCGCTGCATGAAGTCGTTGCCGAGCTTCGCCCAGTCCGCATCGGTCATGCCTGCACTTTCTTCCACTGAAGGGCTGACCTCAAACCGAAGGCAGTTGTTCTTTACGTTCGGAAAATCAACAAAGTAAGGTTTCATCTCCTGCACCATCTCTTCGCCTGTGCAGCCGAAAAGCTCATGGCGGTGTATCTCGGTGGCTGCTGCCTCCCCGTTTATCTCTTTGGCAAGGTCGTACTCCAGTGCTGCCGTGCCATGAGATATGCTCTTCCCTTTTGCTATCATCGTGAAAGTATCTTTTTAAGTTCATTGATTAGTGCCTGGTTCTCCTCGAACACTTCCCTGTACTGGCGCCCACCGAAGTAGTTGTTCAGACGCTGGAGTGTCCCTTTCAGTCGGGCTATCTCCCGAAACAGTTCCCTTTCTTCTTCCGTGTACCTCTCTTTGGGTCGTCCGCCCAGTGCGAGCGTACGGCAGTATTCCGATGTGCTGATACCGCATCGGGCTGCCTGTTCCGCAAGTGCCGCCTTTTCAAGTGCCGTGCAGCGGAATGTTATCTTCTCCGTTCGATTTACTTCCATGTCGCAAAGGTAATCTTAAAATCCTTTTGAGCAAAGCGAGAAAGGCAAGAATGTCCGACAAGGACACTTCTTGCTATATATACACATGCCGCATGGGAATACACACAGCGCTAACACACTGCATAGCCACACACTTTTTTTTCTTTTTCCCTGCCATTTCCACAACGGAACACGGAGAGCGGTCAAGGGTTCGGAGTGTGGAGTTACCTTTGCAGACCGAAAAGAGAAAAAACACAGTTCGCTTCACTAACGCTGACTGGTCAAAGGATACCCTGTTCAGATATGATTTTTTTAAGAATAGATACACTTACGGTAGAGAAGTCTGACTTATCATAGACATCCACAAGATAAACACGACCTTCACTCTCCGATGCACAAATCGTGTATGTGATAACACGTGCTCCCCCAGACTTACCCTTTCCCTTAGAAACAATGGCAAGTCTTATTTTACGGATACCTGGGCTCAGTTCATCCCCCTGCATGGGGTTCTTTTCCAATGACTCGATAAAATCCTTCATGTCAGCCTTAAAAGACTTATACCTTTTTGCAAGGATTTTCGCTTCCCTCTCAAAATGTGGGGTGGTCTTTACTTCAAAGCTCATCAAGAAATGCGTTTGCGCTCTTGGCTGGCTGCTCACCAGCTTCGATTCGTTTCACTTCATTCAAGCCCTCTCTTATTCGAGTGGCTATTTTTTCTTCTACGGACACTGGCACCAATTTAAAATCACCGATACGTGAAGTCAGAAAGACGGATTCTCCCTGAATAGCACGAAGAAGGGTCGCTGTCTGATTCGTCCGAAATTTGCTCAATGGAACTACTTGCATATATCTTAAACTTTTTGATTGTGATACAAATGTAACCATTGTCACCGATATTGTAACCAAATTAATATACTTTAACACGCAAAAAAAAGCTTCAATAACCGCACAATCCCCCAACCCCCTTACGAGGGGGCTTTGTCTTTGTTTTCCCTATTGTTCTTCATCCGTTTTTCCGAAAGTTGAGAAGCAATCTCAACCTTATGAGCCTGTTTCTATCTTAACATCGACTATCTATGTCTATCCTCGCGCGCGCGCATTATGCGAGGAAAAAGCCCTCCAAGTACGACATAAAGAATACTTTAATACGACATAAAGAATAAAAATTAACACTTTAAAGACGACATAAAGAATAAAATATACGACCTTTATTTGTTGAGGTCGTACTTTATTCGTATATTTGCTGCAAACCTATAAAACAGCACTATATGAAACCAACTACTTACATTGATTGGGGCGGTCTGAAAGATATTCCGTTCTTCTACTGCGATACAAAGGAAGATGA
>CDYX01013950.1_pt1 | contig 48527 bp, 49 predicted proteins | sample 554871 | NCBI WGS metagenome assembly CDYX01 (sample SAMEA3182061, study PRJEB8094) | gut metagenome | biome: human; feature: gut; material: Stool; isolation source: human stools | place: Canada | collected 2013-01-14 | reverse complement strand
CGAGTAACCAGAAGATGAATTCCTATCTGAAAGAGATTGCAGATTTCTGCGGCATCCAAAAGAATTTGACCACACATACTGCCCGTCATACGTTCGCGACGGTCGTGGCTTTGGCGAACGGTGTTTCGATGGAGAATATTGCCAAAATGCTGGGGCATTCCGATATCCGTATGACCCAGCGCTACGCCAAAGTCATGGATTCCAGCATCAAGCGGGATATGGAGAATGTGGATAAATTATTTAAGGGCTCTGAATAGAATGTCGATTTTGCTGATGGGGCTGTTGAATGCTTAAAAGACAACATATTTATTGTTTATAGAGTATTGCTTAATTTTTTTCTTAACTTTGTTTGTAATTTTTATTGTAAATGGGAGATTCCATGAATTCTTTTCGTTCACAGCAACAAGTAAAGGAGGAATTATTATCAGTTCTTAGAGATGATCCTGGTAATAATGATAGAATTGTGGCTTTATCTAATGAACTAGCAAAATTAGATGAGAATTATGTTCGGTTTTCTGTTGATGCCGGCATAATCAACCGATTAGGAAAAGAACTAGTAGGAAAAAGGGAAACTGCCGTTTCTGAATTAATTAAAAATGCCTATGATGCTGAGGCTTCTTATGTGAATCTCGTTTTTATAAATGCGCAGGAAACAGGAGGAACTCTTCAAATTATTGATGATGGTCTAGGAATGACCAGAGAGGAGTTGATTAATGGATTTATGCGTTTGTCGTCTTCTGATAAGATTCACAACCCGATTTCACCTAATTATAAGAGAAAAAAGGCCGGGCAGAAAGGTATTGGGCGCTTTGCAACACAGCGGCTTGGGGCGAAATTAACGATTATTACTCAAACAGCAACTGCAGACTTTGCAATCAAAGTTGTGATTAACTGGAGCAATTTTAATGTCGATTCTAATTTGACAGAGGTGTCGAGTCAATTAGAGATTGTAAATAAAGAGCGACTTAAAGGAACAACTTTAATTATTGAAGGGCTTGTTGATCAGTGGAGTGATGCTGCTATTAGCCGTGCATACCGCTTTACTGCGAATCTATTACAGCCAGAGCCTTTGTCTGACGAGCGAATATTATGGGATAAGGAGCGTAAAGATCCTGGATTCAAGGCCTCATTTTATAGAAATCGGATTAGTCCTGAAAGTGTAATTATTGACGATGATGAGGCGTTCTTTAATCATGCATTAGCGACAATAGAAGGCTATATTGATGATTCTGGTCATGGCTATTGGAAAACAACAAGTACTAAAGTTAATATTCCCACAGAAGCTTATCGGCCTATTGGACCTAACCGCGATGACGATTTTTCTATTTTTGAATATGTGAAAAACGTCCATTTCAAGGTACATTATTTTGTTTACGAAAGATCATTAATTCCAGGGCAATTATTGACTTATGTTAAGAATCTCGGTAATGAATATGGAGGAATTAAACTTTATCGTAATGGATTTCGTATAGCTCCTTATGGAGAAAAAGGGGATGATTGGTTAGGATTAGATGAATCGGTTCGAAAAAGAAATTACTTGTTTCCACACCAGAATCAAAGTTTTTTTGGGTTTGTTGAGATAGATGAAAAAGCTTCAAATTTATTTGAAGAAACAGCAAGTCGCGAGGGAGTTATAGAAAATGAGGCTTTTCGGGATTTATCTGAATTTGTGTATAGGGCAATCACAACTGCGGGGTCAGAAATAGCAACATTGCGAGAACGTAAAGCTACAGCAAATCAGAAAAACTGGGAGAAGAAAAAGGACCCTGATGAAAAGATAGAAGAGGCTATAAATGATCTTGAGGAGGTCTTCCATGAGGCTCAGTCTGATTCTACCGATGAAAGTAAGCATGAGCAATATAAGACCCGGTTTGAAGAGGCATTTAAGACCTTAAACGAAGGCCGTGCTGAGCAAAAAGAAGAGAAGCAGCGTTTGATTGAAGAAGCCAATATGCTGCGGATATTTGCTGGTTTAGGTTTGGTTATCGGTGAGTTCATACATGAAATCAAGAACTACTTACCCGGATTTGAAGATGAGATTAATTATTTAAAAGATATACTGAAGGCAGATTCTGACTCCATGGAGCGGGTTGCATTATTGGAGAAAAACATAAATGCATTTACAAGCTATACTGCATATTTCGATAAAACAATAAGTCGAAATGTGCATCGGGAAATTGAACCTGCCCACATAAAAGAACGAGTCCATGCTTTTTGTTCAATTATAGAGCAAAACCTTAAACGTGCAGGAATAAAGATAAAAAACAATTTAGATGATGATGATATAGAACTACTTGATCTAATTACCGTTCCGATGCATCCATCTGAGTGGGCCTCTATCCTTTTCAATATGTATACAAATGCTAAAAAGGCGATTCATAAGCGAAAGGACTTAGTAGAAGGTGAAATTGATATAAGATGTGATGAAACTGATGATTTTGTTGTTGTTGACTTTTCAGATAATGGGATAGGAGTAGATCCTTTGATTAGAGATCGTATGTTCGATGCATTTGTTACTACAACGTCGGCTCCTTCTGCCCGTGCGGATGAAAGAGATATTTATACAGGAACAGGGTTAGGGCTAAAAATAATTCGAGATATTATAGAGGGATATAATGGACGAATCTATTTATTGGATTCGCCATTAGATGGTTATAAAACAACATTCCGCATTGAAATTCCAAAATATAGTGAAAATGGATAAAAAGATACCAAAATTTATATATATCGACGATGAAGAACCGCAAATTGTCGAATCGTTTATTCATGGCCTTAATGATACAGGAAAGATTAAGGTTGTAAGATTAGATTTTTCGGAATCTAGATCAATGGAGCCTTTGTGTGAGTTAATAAAGACACAGGACTGTGATGGACTTCTTATGGATTTAAGATTGGATGGAGAGGGAGTTAATCGCTTAGGCATTTCTGCAACTCCGATTGCTCAACAAATACGAACTCTTGCCGCCCAAAGAGAAATTCCCGAATATCCGATTGTCTTATGCTCGACTTTGGAGAAACTTAAGGCTACTTATGAGGCAGACCTTACAAGTCACGATTTATTCGATTGCATATTTACTAAAACAGAATATGACAGGGCTAAGGCTGCTACAAAGATGTCTGCATTAGCAAATGGTTATAATTTAGTGCAATCTTCAAATGGGGATTTATTTAAACTTTTGGATCGACAACTTCCTGACAAGATTGATAGTAGAATTTTTGAACGGTTTATATCAAATAAACATTTTGGTGGATTTGAGTTTTTATCATACATCATCAATGAGATATTTCATCATTCAGGAATATTAGTCAAAGAGAATGTTTTGGCTGCACGTCTAGGGGTCGATATTGATGCTTCGGGGGATGCTTGGAAAGAAGTGCTTGCTCGTTTGTCGGACATTGGTGCTGTTTATTCCGGCGTCCTTTCTGATGGATGGAAACGATATTGGGCCGATGTAATAAATGATTTCTTTGAAAAAGTATCAGATGGTGAGTTATTGCCTATTCTGACAGCAAAAGAGCGAGTTGATATTTTAGAAACAAAGTTGAATATTAAAGGACTTAAGGCTGCGGATACACTTAAATATTGTACTAGTTCAATGTATTGGTCTGTATGCGAGGGTTGTAAAAAGCCGCTTGACCCAGCTGAAGGTTATGAGGTTTTTGAATCGGACGTTTTGAAATCATGGCAAGAATCTAAATATATGTCTTTTGCAGCAGTTGTATCAGAGAAATTTCCTAAAATCCGACTTACCACTGAAGCCCAAGCGAGATTTGATCGAAATAAAATTGAATTGAGGGAAAAAAGCAAAAAATAAAATGGCGATTAAAGATTTCCAGAAATTCATAGAAACACGATCTGAAGAGTTGAGTTGGGTAAAATCAACTCTTCAGAACTTGTTCGATAATAGTTTCTTGAGGTTAGACCCTATTGATGAAGCAATTAAGCACTTGTCAAAAACTATTTCCGCAGGTAATACGATTTGGGGATATGAAATCAATGGGTTAATTCTACCTGTTCATAATATACGCCATATTTGTCCACAAGGGCTTAACATGGTTCGATTGGTCATTGATATGTCTTTTACTGCTGATGCGGCTCTTTGGGATGGAATGAATGATCCTTTTTTGACATATAGTTTTAGTATGACTTTATTTGGAGAATTGGAGGGTGAAAAATATTCTCTGTGTTGGCATATTGATAAAGATGAAGCTCCGATGTCAGATGAATTTCATCCGTTATATCATATACACTATTCGAATGGAAAAGAACATCTCCCGGTTTGTCGTGATTATAAATATGATTGGGGAAGTGCTATTTATCTCGATGTTCCACGACTTATGCATTATCCTGTCGATTTAATACTAGGAATCGGGTTATGTCTGACAAACTTTCATCCTAAAAAAAGATTCGAGAGCCTTAAATCGCAGGTTGGATTTATTCGAGCATATCGAGAGGCCCAGAATAATATAATGAAACCGTACTACTTTAATATAGTAAGTCAATGGGACAAGAATAATCGGAGTGTAAAATGGAAAACACCTTCTAAACTATGTCCTCAGTTAGTTTAAATCGAACCATACTTCAGTATTTTAGAAAGTTTTGTCATCATGAAACTCATTATATTGATAGTTTAATTATATCGACTTATGTCCATCAACATGGCTTAAATATTCGGCATAATATATTATTGAAGAGTCATTTATTAGCCCGAAATAATGCTGATCTTAATGATTTTCTCGCGTATCTAAATAAAAAGAAGGTCAAACTTGAGATAGAGGATTTAATAGAGTTTTTTGAATTCGTTATATCACCAATTGATCGAGAGGTAAATGGCTCTGTATATACCCCCCGCTATATCCGAGAGTATATTATAAATTTTGTCCTAAGTAAGTTTGAAACACAAAAATTGGGATATATCACGTATGGCGATATTTCTTGTGGTTGTGGTGGCTTCTTTCTAACTTTAGTTCAAAGAATCCATATTTTGACGGGGATTTCATATCAGCAATTGTATGCGAATTGTATTTTTGGAGTAGATATTAAAGATTATTGTATTTCTCGAACGAAATTGCTCTTGTCTTTATTTGCTATAACAGATGGAGAAGATATTGAATCTTTTGATTTTAATCTATTTGTTGCAAATTCTTTAAATTTTGAGTGGGAAACTGTTCCTGTAATTAGAGAAAGAGGAGGGTTTGATGTAATAATTGGCAATCCACCTTATGTGGGTGCATCTAAAATAGACTTAGAAAGCAGAGGACTATTAAAAAAATGGTCTGTGGCAAAATATGGGAAAGCAGACCTTTATATTCCCTTTTTTCAAATTGCTCTTGAAAACCTCAAAAAGAATGGATGGCTTGGATATATTACAGTTAACAACTTTTATCGAAGTTTAAATGGTCGGGGAGTGAGAGAATACTTTTCTACTAACAAGTTTAATTTGATGATGATTGACTTCGGATCAGAACAAGTGTTTCGAGCAAGGTCAACCTACACTTGTTTGTGTTTTATCAATAAAATTAATACTGGTAGAATTTCATATGTCAAATGCTTAAGTACGGAACTACTATCAATCTCTGAGACTCAATATACTGAGATGCCGTATGAAACAACAAATAAACAAGATGTATGGCTGCTTCAACGACATTCCGTTAGTGAAAATATTAGACGAATCGAAAATACAGGAATTCCATTAGGTAAGTTATTTTTAATAAAAAATGGATTTGCGACATTGAAGAATGAGATTTATTTGTTCTCGCCTGAATCCCAGTCTGATAATACTTTTACATTTCAGAAAAATGGAATACGATATGAAATAGAAAAAAGAATTTGTCGTCCCGCGGTAAAGCCTAATATTTTAAAAAATGAAAGCGATATAACTGAGAATTTAGAGCAGTTGATATTTCCCTATATCGTTGTCGGAAATAAAGTTCTTGTTATGTCAGAAACATTAATTCAACAAGAGTATCCGTTAGCTTATGCTTATCTATCAGATTTTAAAATTCCACTATCAGAGAGGGATAAAGGCAATCGCAAATATGAAGAATGGTTTGCGTTCGGACGAAGCCAGGCTTTGGATATAAAAGGATATAAATTGTTGTTCCCATATTTGTCGGATAAACCATATTTTGTTTTTACAGATGAACTAGATCTCCTTTTTTACAATGGATATGCCTTAGTGTCTGATACAGAAGATGAATTGAGATTTATTCAAAAAATACTTAAGTCTGATGTTTTTTGGTATTATATTAAACATACAAGTAAACCTTATGGTGGAGATTATTTTGCGTTAGCTAAAAATTATGTGAAAAATTTTGGAGTTTATAATTTCTCAAATGATCAGAAGCAACGAATATTGGAAATAGAAGATTCAAAAGAGCTTAATGATTTGTTGTGTCGTTTATATAATATTGACATTTTATAATTTATGATATTAATTTGTACAGATCTCATAAGGACGATTGAAAGTTCAATCGTCCTTATGAGATTTTGAGTTTGTATTTTCTCTGACAGATAAATTATTTGATATTTTCACTAAATTCGACCTTCATGTTCAGTTGAATATTACCAATCGCTTCTCTTTTTATACTATCCACTAGATCAACATATCTCTCTGTTGTGGCAACGTGTTTGTGTCCGAGCATCCGGCTGACGATATAAATACTAGCGCCGGCCGCAATTTGTAAGACGGCAAATGTATGTCGAAAGGAGTGAAACGTAACTTTCTTTTTGATTCCGGCGCGATGGAGCCAATGTTTTAGAGGGTGGTCGATTGCGCTACGACTAAGCCCTTGGAAAATTCGTCCCGATCCTCGGTCCCCGCATAATTTCAAAGCATCGGTACTTAATGGCAGCGTCAACTCTTTTTCTGTTTTTTGCGTTTTTATCCGAATATCATATTCATTCCCATTAACGGCAGGAACCATATCCTCCCATGTCAGTTGTAAAATGTCGCTGTATCGCAATCCAGTCAGACAGGAAAATAAAGAGGCATTTTTTACAATAGGAATATCACAAGGTGTTTGGACTAATTGGGCTAATTCTTTTTGTGTGAGATATTCTATCCGGCTTTCCTGTAATTTGATTTTATCAATCCAAATACTCAAGTCCTCACCAAGTATTTTATCTCGGTAAGCCATTTTGAGCAGGCATCGGAAAATGTTCAAATAACTTGCAGCAGTATTGATCGATAATTTTCGTACCGGTTTTATAGCTGATGTATCTAAAAGATACTCGCGGAATCGTGAACATAATTTGAAATCCAAGTCTCCGAACAGACAGTGTCCCTTTGAAAACCGATAGAAGTGCAGATATGCACTTTGCCATGTTTGAGGGTGCTTTAATGTCGCTTTTTTGAAATAATCGAGAAAATCCCGATTGCGCTTTTCGGGGCCGATATAACCAATGTTACGATTGATCAACTCTGCTACTCTTAAGCAGCGTATCAATTCTGCTTTAGCTAATATTTCCTCGTTATGTAGCTTTTGCATGGATGATCGCGGTTTATCAAAAATGTAAATACCCAATGTTTCTTGACGAATGGTTTTCATTTCGGCATTTCGAATTGCAGGATAATAATCCAAATATAGAGATCGCCTATTTCTTGAAATCGGTCGACTTCGAAGTGCTACTTTGGTTTGTTTCATCACTATAAATTTTGGAAGGTTCTGTCTTTGCTGGTTCCTCTGTAAATCGAGTCTTGGAATTCTGCTTTGATCTCGTCTAAGGTTCGTTTCTTTCCAGATACGACCCAAGCCAGCAGTTCGTCTTCAAAGAAATAGACCTTTCGCCCTTGTCGATAAGAAGGTATCTCGCCGAGCCGGGAGAGTTTATAGATTGTTGGCCGGGACTTGCCAATAATTTCACAAGCTCGGTCGATCAAGATCGGCTTATTTGTCGGCTTTGGTGGTTGCAGTGTTTTTAACAATTCTTTGATTTCTTTGATTTCCAGCAAGAGTTGGGATACGGCCTTGGGGAGGTCATTAAATGTCAATTCTTCCATGATTTAGAGTTTCTGATGGTTAGTATTCAGTAAAACAGAATAGGGCCCTTCGGCAAGTGTATTCCCTGCAGACTGATAGTTTTTCAGTAGGACCTTTTTTATTTCTGATTCAGGGTATAAGATTTTGCCGCCAATTGAAGTGTAAGGAATGATTAAGTTATCGCGGTAATCTTGAAGCGTCCGTCTGCTGATATGGAACCGACGGCAGAATTCTTCACTAGAGAGATAATGCTCTTGACATAATCTCTTTCTCTGGTTATTCAATAGTTCGCTGGCAAGATTTGATGCAGCGTCTATTTTAGTCATAATATTTTGGAATAATTCGGATTGGGATGTGATTATATCATCCATGGTTATTTGTGATTTATTAGACCTTGTGATAGAATCGAAGCAATTGTGGTCGCTTCATAGTAAATTTTATTACCGATGAATGAATAAGGAATTATTCCTTTATTCCGATAATATTGTAATGTGCGCGGTGAAATATTTAGTGCCATACAAACATCCTGTGAGTCAAGTCATTTGTCCAATTCTTCTTTTTGAATAGTTTGATTGATGAAATTGATTGCATCGGTTAATAGATTGATTTTGGACAGAAGTTTTTCGAATGCTTTCTGTTCAATAACGACACTTTTCATAGAATTTGTTAACTTTAAAATGATTTAATTAAGGTTTATAGGTTAGTCCTGTAACTATTGTGCAAGATAGCCAAACAACATTTAAAGTGTACCTATTTTGGCATCATGTCATCCGTTGGCACTCTCAGGTGTCTCTAGGCACTACCTACTTTTATCATACCTAACTAATGTTTAGCGTTCAATCTTAAAAAACGCTAAAAGAGTGTGAGAATGTTGATATGAAATTACCCGCTAACGTCTGAATAATAATGTATTATGATATTTTTAAATTTGACGAAATCTTTAAATTTTAAGTTGAAATTTCAAAATGAAAAGAAGATTGATTTAGAATAGTTTCCAAATTTTCGCTCTGAAATGTGCGGGATGTAAACATGCTATTATTGTCTTCATTTTATATTTATGTACTCGTAATTTATTCAATGCTAGCATTTTAATATAAGTTGTGCGGGCGGTTGTAATAGTTTGGTGTGATCAGATAATTTTACATAAATCAGACCCATACTACCTGTTTTTGGAAATTAGAGATTATGTTTCATTTTCTTTATTGTTCTTCAGTAAGTGGGCTATTCGCCATTGTTATGACTTGAAGATGGAGTTTATTTAGGATGTCCGCTTTATGCTGCTTGATATCGATGAAATCAAAATGTTATTTTGCACATAATAGATACAACTTCATGGATCACCTCCGTTTCATAAAATACGAAATCAAATAAATATTCTCGGATAGGTGTAGTTTTAGCAGCGTGCAATAATTTATATCTGAAAGGGTGTAAGTGCGGAATCGCTATCTGAATGCGTCAATTCAAAATACACAATATGCACTTTGAATTGCGCTTTGGAGAGGTGGCGGCAATAATAAGATATGCAGGACTAAATTTATAACCACACTCAAACCGATGTCAATATATTATTTGTATATTTGATATCATGGAAAAAATAGAACTGCAACCCACCCAACGATTAATTGCCAAGGGCAAGGATATTACGCACGATATTGTAAGTTGTCATTTTGATAGAGATACGAAAAAGTATCAGATACTATTTAAAAGTGGAACTCAATGGAAATACAATCAATGTAATGTGACAATTGTTAATTCATTAGATTATTTTCTTAAAGTTGCAGCATTGTTGAAGACGCCGGAGCCTGTCGTTGAAACTGCCGATAAGACAGAGGCTGCGGATGTAGGGAAAGAGGAGGAGAGTTTCCTTGAGAAAGAGCTGAAAAATATAGACGTGACAGCCTTGGACACCGTATTGTACTCCTATTTGAATCGCAGTGCAATCCGAACGACGTCCTTGGCCGGGACGATTATCTATCCGTTCGGCAGCAACCGCTCCCAGATGGAGGCTGTCCGGATGGCTTTGACGCATAATATCAGCCTCATCGAAGGGCCTCCGGGGACGGGGAAGACACAGACGATTCTGAATATTATTGCAAATCTCATCAAAAATAAAAAGACAGTCGGGGTTGTATCCGGCAATAATTCAGCGACATCCAATATTGCGGAGAAACTGCAAAAATACGGTTATGGAGATATTCTTGCGACTCTTGGACGATACGATAACCGGGAAGCGTATTTTTTGCAGAGTCACGCTCCTATCGGAACTTTCTCCGTTGATGCTTCGGAAATACCAGAGAAAGAACGTCGCCTGGAAGAGTTGATCGGAAAATTAGGAGAGTTGCTGTGTTTAGACGACCGGCTTTCCGAATTACGAAAGGAGAAGAAAGATCTGTTATTAGAGTGGGATTATTTTCATAAAAACACTGATTTATCGGTACCTCAATATATACGGCTCCGCGATGCACTGAAGGGGCGAAGATACACGGCCCAAGAGTGGCTTGCGTTGAAAAATTATTGTGAATCCTGGCGTGAGTATAGTAAATACGCTTATAGCCGTTTTGCCGGATGTCTGGACGATATCTTGATCTATATAAAAACATTCTTTCATTATCACATTCCTTTAACGATCTCTACCTATAAAGATGTGCAAATTTTGGCAGGCTATGCCGGAGAGATGTTTTATCAGGTAAGTTTGTCCAAATTGGATCGGGAATATGACCGTCTCTGTGAATTGTTGGCAGAGGGCCGAATGGATGAGTTGTCTAAGGAGTGTCAAGAGCTTTCACAGACAATTTTCCAACATTATTTGAATAAAAACATTAAGAGGACGGACATCGCGTTTACCCTGGAAAATTACAAAAAGCAGTTCGATGAGTTTATTTCACAAGTTCCGGTCATTACAAGTACGACCCATGCCGTTCGAAAATCAATTCCTGCGAGTTTTGTCTTCGACTATGTTATTATCGATGAGTCTTCTCAGGTCGATTTGATTACTGCGATTATTGCGATGTCCTGCTGTCGCAATATTGTGATCGTTGGCGATTCCATGCAGTTGCCGCAAATTGTTCCTTCGGAAGTTATTCCCCAAGCGCGGGAATATGCCCGGCAAATGCAGGTGCATCCGAGCTACGACTATGTTAAGCATAGCATTATCAGTTCTCTGAAAGCGATATACTCGAATTTGCCGACCGTTTTACTGCGTGAGCATTATCGGTGTCATCCGCTGATTATTGATTTCTGCAATCAGCAATTCTACGATAAGAAGCTAATTATCAAATCGGAATGGACTGATCCCAAAGAGGGCAATCATCCCTTGGCAATCGTTACCGTTCGTCACGCTGATCGGGAGAGGCCGTGTGCCGATTATAAGGGGAAGTCGTGGGTAAATAAGTTGGAACAGCTGAAAGTCTGTGAGGAGTTTAATCGATTAACGTGTTCTGGGATAACTGACATAGGAGTTATCACTCCATTCCGTAGTCATGCAAATGCTATTAATAAGCTCCGTGAGGATATTTGTGCCGATACGATTCATAAATTTCAAGGGCGCGAGAAAGAGGTCGTTATCTTCTCAACGGTCAAAGATAAGGTAAAAGTTGATGAAGAATGGGAGTCATCGTATAGTGCGGATAAGAGAGTCGACTTTATTAACCAGTCGGAGTTGATAAACGTAGCTGTTTCCCGGGCGAAGAATCGCTTGGAATTAGTGATGTCTCAACTGTTGTTCGAACAGGCTCCGCTGTCGACCAATATTGGCAACTTGATTCGCTATATTAAATACAATAAAGGAGAAATCACTTTTCAGTCGATCTTTGATTATTTGTATCATCATAATCTCGCTCCGGATCGCGAGCGGTCATTGCGTCGGCTGTTCGGGTCTTGGTATGCCTCGGAGAACCTGATGCACGAGTTGATTCTGAATATTATCGGGCGGGATTCCCGATTTTCTAACTTCGCGGTAATTGCTAATTATCCGTTGCGGAATATTGTCGGGAAAGAAATCGGGCTAACGGACAGGCAGCGGGCATTCATCCGCAGAAACAGTCATGTCGATTTCTTGATATATAATAAATGTGATAAAATGCCTGTATTGGCGGTTGAGGTCAATGGGAGCCAGCATGATCTGCCTGTCCAGCGGGAACGGGATGACGTAAAACAATCTATTCTGGATTTATGCGGCCTGCCGCTTCTCCCTTTGAGTACACGGGGAAAGGATGAAGAACAGCAAATCATTCGAAAATTGTCTATGATAATAGAAAGTGGTTGTTTAGCAGAGTAATATTTTGGGCTTGTAATGAATAGGTGATTGTTGTGTAAAATGGTCGGGAGTATTATTTTTCCGAACCTGGATTCGGAACATATTAATGTCTAATTAATTTCCCGAGTCATACTTTCTTGAGATAAATTTTCCGTATATTTGAAACAGAAATCAACCCCTCCGGCAGATGCCTGTGGAAGAGCGCGTTTTCAGCGATAAAAACGCGTGGGACTAAAGCTTTTGAGTCTTGTAAAATATTGATATAGTGTGCTGTCTGAGAGTCGTTCGATTCCTGGTGGTACCACTTAAGAAACAAGCGAAACAAAGCGAGTCCCTGAATTCTTTCTGAATTCGGGGATTTTCGTTTTCAGGGTTGCGCGTCTTTTGCCGTTTGACCTGAGGACGGGGGCTTGAAACTCATTCGAGCAGCTGTTGGAATCGATTGAACAGTTGTTTGAACCGATATTCGGCCGGTTAATGGGGTGAATGGCTCATGGTCCGCATGGTCGTTTCCGTTTTTGATTGTTTTTCGGTTAAGTCGTTCATAATCTGATGTGGACGGATATTGAATCATGCAAGTGCAGGGAAGTCGGTCTTTTTGAAACCGCCGGATAAGATTGTTTGTGCGTGTGGGTTTGATAATCAATTGGTTGTGCGGCCGTTGAAAGGTTGGATTCATGCGTGTTTCCGAAGAATAGGCGTATTCGCTTCGTATCTTTGCTGACAAGCAATACTTCCTTCTATGTCTGCATCAAAGTTTTCCGTGCGTCACAAAATGTTGGATGCCTTTTCGCTGCCGGAGCTGCTGGTCGTGCTGGTTATCATCGGCATTCTGGTGCTTATCGCGCTTCCTAACCTGATGCCGCTCATTTCGCGTGCCAAGGCTGCCGAAGCCCAGCAGCAGCTGACGTTCCTGCACACGCTTCAGCGGAGCAATTTCTACACCTATTCGCGTTATTCGTCCTCGCTCGAAGAGCTGGGCTTCGAACAGCAGAAGCTCGTCTCGGACGGCGGTCATGCGAATTACCTGATCGAGATCGTCGAAGCCTCGGAACACGGTTTCCGGGCCACGGCCACCGCTGTCGTCGATTTCGACGGTGACGGGATTTACAACGTTTGGGAGATCGATCAGGACAAGGAGCTGAAGGAAACCGTTAAAGACTGACTCCGATGCCGCTTCTCTGGCTCTATCTGTTGCTGTTGGTTCCGGCCGTTCCGCTCGCATACGACGATTTCCGTATGCGGCAGGTAGCCCTCGTGTGGCTGGCTGTGCTCGGAACAGGGTGCTTCGGCGTGATGTGGGTTGTATCGGGAATCGGTACGGCGTTGTCCTGCTTCGTGGCAAATATGTGTCTGCTTGCTGGTTTCGCTGTGGCTATGGCGCTCTATCAGCTGGCGTGCCGCCGGCCGTTCCGGGATTTTTTCATCTGTTCTTTCGGCGCGGGCGATGCGGTGATGATGGCGGTCGTCGCTCCGCTGTTCGGTCCTGCGGCTTATGTCCGCTTTCTGCTCGCCGCGACTCTCGTCGCGCTGGGATGGTGGGCCGTCAGACGTCCGGCGACCATTCCGCTGGCCGGATTCATGGCGCTGACGCTTTCGGTGTATGTCGTCTTTAAAACCGCCGGACTATGGAACTGATCCGCACGATTCCGACCGAGGTCGTCCAATTGCTGACCACCGCCGAAGCCGCCGAATACCGGCTTGTGCCGTTCCGCTGCGAGGGTACGGAGGTGTGCTGTTACGGGGTTGCGGAGCGGGATTATGCCGATGCCGTCGCTGAACTGGAAGTTCTCTACGGATGGAGGGTGCGCGTCGAACCGATTGCCGAGGAGGAACTGCTGCGTCTGCAGGCGCAGTATTACCGGCCCGATGCGGCGGCGAAAAAGTTGTCCGCAGCTCCGGCGGCTTCCCGCCTGACCGACATCGCTTCGGGGCAGGGATTCCTGACCGCGCTGATTGGCGAGGCGTTCCGCGACTATGCCAGCGACATTCATATCGAACCTTATGAGGAGCGCTGCCGCATCAGGTTGCGCATCGATGGCAGGCTCGCCGAACGCTATGTCGTCGAACGCCCGCAGTACGCGCCGCTTGTGAACCAGATCAAGATTCTCGCAAACCTCGACATCTCCGAGAAACGGCTTCCGCAGGACGGCCGCATCCTTTACGACCGCGACGGCAACAAGTTCGACGTGCGCGTTTCGACATTGCCTACGATCTACGGCGAAAAGGTCGTATTGCGCCTTCTGACGCGCCATGTCGAACTGCTGGAGCTCAAAAACCTCGGTTTCTCGGAGCGGCAGTACGACGATTACTGCCGGGCCATCGCCCGTCCGTTCGGCATGGTGCTGATCTGCGGTCCGACGGGTTCGGGCAAGAGTACGACGCTGTACGCCACCCTTCGGCGGCTGAACAAAACCTCGGACAATATCCTTACGATCGAAGACCCGATCGAGTACACCCTCGAAGGGGTGAATCAGGTCCAGCTCAAGGAGGAGATCGGCCTTACGTTCACCAGCGCCCTGCGCACCTTTCTGCGGCAGGACCCCGACATCATCATGCTGGGCGAAATCCGCGATGGTCCGACGGCGCAGATGGCCGTGCGTTCGTCGCTGACGGGCCATCTGCTGTTCTCGACGATCCATACCAATACGGCATGGGGCGCCGTGGCGCGTTTGGCTGATATGGACGTGCATCCCTATCTGGTCGCCAATACGCTGGTGATGACCGTCGCCCAGCGGCTCGTGCGCCTGCTCTGCCCGCACTGCAAACGGGAGGTCGGGACGACGGACGAAGTCCGCCGCCTGCTGCCGGGCGCGGATTTCCGTGCGCACTTCGAGCCGGTCGGCTGCGAACAGTGCTTCTATACGGGTTACAGCGGCCGCCGCGCGGTGTATGAGGTGATTCCGATGGACGACGAACTCTCGGCCGCGGCCCGCGGCGGACAGGCTGACGTCGCGCCGCTGCTGACCCGGCGGGGTATCCTGTCGCTGCGGGACGCCGTCGTCGGCCTGTTCCTTCGGGGTGAAACCTCGCTCGACGAACTGATACCGTTACTGAACTATTAGCCTATGAAACGCCTTTGCCTGCTGTTCTGCCTATTCTGCCTGCCGTTTGCGTGTCCGGCTCAGGAGACGGCTGCCTCCGGCGAACCGGGAGCGCAGTCCCGCCGTGCCGATTCCCCATCCTCCGTTGCGGCCGATTTGGATTCGGCCCGTTTCGCCGGGATCGACCGCAAGCTGGAGACGCTCGTGGAGCGGGATTCGACCTTCGCCCGTACGGTCGATGTAACGGCGGGACGCCTGCCCCTCACCGAGCTGCTGCGCAACATCGCCCGTGCGAGCGGCGTGAACCTGAGCGTGCGGAGCGTCGAAAACATTCCGGTCTCGTGCAACTTCACCCGGACGCGTGTGGACGATCTGGTGCGTTTCCTCTGCCGCGAATACCGGCTCGACGTCGAGACTACGGGTAATATCGTTTCGGTTTTCCCTGCGGCCGCCGCACCCCGGCCGCAGCCCGATCCCGAAATTTTCTACAACGTCGCCGACACGACGCTGTTCTACGACCTGAACGGCGAGCGGCTGATCGACGTGACGAAGAAGATCACGACCTTTTCGGGGCGCAATATCATCGTTCCCCAGCCTTTGTACGACTGTAAGGTTTCGGGATACGTTCGTGCCATGCCTTTCGACGGGGCCTTGCAGACGCTGGCGGCGGTAAACGGGCTGGTCGCCGAAAAAGACGCTTCGGAGGTCTGGACGGTCTACCGCGAACCGGCGGCGCAGCACGAGAGCGGCAGGACCGGTCCGTCGTATGTCCGCCGGCGGCAGTTTTCAGAAAACGAACTGCACGTCGATTCGCTCGGCCGCATCACGGCCCATATCGCCCGCGGGCAGGTGCAGGACATCATCCTCGACTTGTGCGGGCAGCTCGGCCTGAACTATTACTTCCAATCGCCCGTCAGCCTGACCACCGGCGTATGGATCGACGATACGGATTTCGAAACGCTGCTTGCCGTGCTGCTCAAAGGGTCGCAGTTCTCCTATTACTGCGAGCGGGGAATCTATGTTTTCGGCGCGGCGCAGGGCGACGGGCTGGCTTCGGCGACGGTCGTGCCGCTGGCTTACCGCGCCGTGGCCAAGGTCGAGGAGGTCGTGCCCGCCGCGCTGAAGCAGGGCGTCGAGATCAAAACCTTTCCCGATCTGAACAGCCTGATCCTTTCGGGCGACCGCCGCGACGTGGCGCGGGTCGAGACATTCCTGCGGTCGGTGGACAAGCCCGTGCCGCTGATCACGATGGAGATCATCATCGCCGACGTGCAGCGGAGCAACATCCGCGAAATGGGTATCGGCGGCGGGGTAGGGACGTCGCCCGTGCAGACTTCGGGAACGCTGGGACCGGGTCTCGACATGACCTACAGTGCGGGTGCCGTCAACAACCTGCTCCGGCGCATTCAGGGCACGGTGAATCTCGGACGGGTCAGCCCGAATTTCTACCTGAGCCTGCAGGCCCTCGAAGAGAACGGCACGGTGCGCCTGCAATCCACGCCCAAGCTCTCGACGCTCAACGGCCACGAAGCGACGCTCACCAGCGGCGAGACGCAGTACTACAAGGAGGTGCAGAACAATTATTACGGCACGCAGAATCCGATTTCGTCGGAGTCCTACCAATGGAAATCGGTCGATGCGAATCTGTCGATCAAAGTCACGCCCTACGTCTCGACCGACCGGCAGATCACGCTCGAAATCGAATTCGAACAGACCGAGTTCACGGGCCGCGAGCAGGAAAACGCCCCTCCGGGAACCGCCACGCGCAGTTTCAAGTCGATTGTCAAGGTGCGGAACGAGGAGATGGTGCTGCTGGGCGGTTTGGACCGCAACAGCATGGAAAAGTCTTCACGCGGGATTCCCTTTCTGGCCCGCGTGCCGATCATCAAGTGGTTCTTCGGCAAGGAGAAGCGCAACAAGGTCGAGCGTACGCTCAACGTGTTTATCAAACCGACGGTAATCGAATGAGACTCCTGCCCCGCATACTCGGCCGCATCGCTTTCGTGCGCATGGAATTCACGTCTGTGGACGGATGCCGCAGCGATGTGTACGTATGGCGTCGCGGCGGCTTGGAGCCGGGAGACTGGTCGGCGGCGAAAGGGTGTCTTGCGGCGGTCGTCGTCTGCGGCCACGGCGTGGTGACCAAACCCGACGATGCCGAGATAACGGTCCGCGTCAGGGCCGATGCCGGGACTTTCCTGTGGAGTTCGGCGAATGGCCGGACCTCGTTCGTCCGCCGTGAACGGCTGCAAAACCTGACGGACGAATTTGCGGCGCATCGTATCGTGCCGGTGCGCGTTTTCTGCACCGATGCCGCCGGGGATTTCGGAACGGCGGCTGAGGAGTTCGCCCGGCAGTTGTATGATGGCCTGCGTTGGCGGTCGCTGGTCCGGCTGACGCATGAATCGTCGGCCGCGGCGCAGACGCTGGTGCGCCGCGCCGCGTTCCCGGTGCTGGGGGTGTGGCTGGCGCTGCTGGCCGCCAACGCGGTTTTTTCGCCGCGGTTCAACGCCCGGCGGCAAATGATGCGTACCGAACTCGCGGCGCAGGAGCGGGCCGCTTCGGGATCGGCTTCGGCGGACGCCCGGCAGCGGAAACTGCTGGCGGAATTTTCTGAAGCTCCGGGCGTTTCACGGGCTCTCTTCTGTGACCATATCGCCCGCGCCGTGCCCGACCGGGTCGTGCTGACGGCATTGGACGTTGAACCTCTGGTCAAACGCTTCGAAGCCGGGAAACCGCTGCAGCGGCTCGAAAACCGGGTCGTCGTCTGCGGCACGGCACCCGCTGCGGCCGACGTCTCGGCCTTTGTCCAACGACTTTCTCAGACGGGATACGGACGAGATGTGCGGCTTGTGAACTTAGAAAAGGAACGCGACGGCGACCGTTTGACGTTCCGCATCGAGACCGCCTTATGACACTGCCGTACAGATACCGGGGCGTCGTACTGCTGAGCCTGATTGTCCTCGTGCTGCCGTGGGCAGCGTGGCGCTTCGCCCTGCGCGACACGTTCGGCGCATGGCGCGACTGCCGGCGGCTCTCCGCGCAGCTTGCGGCGACGCCTGCGGCGGAGAGCAGGGGGCCGGCCGCCGCAGGCGTGCAGGGGGCCGAACTGATTCTTTCGGGAGGGTTGCTCGATACCGTCCGGCTGGCCGCGGCGCATGCCGCGGTGCAGGTCGCGGGTTACGAGCCGCTCGTGACACTCCGGCAGGACGGGTTGGCGGTGCATACCGCGCGGCTAACCCTCACAGGCGGCTGTACGGCGCTCCTGCGTGTGGTCGCCGAACTGGAACGCGCGCTTCCCCGGTGCCGTCTGCGTTCGATGGAGTGGCGCACGGCGACCGACCGCCGCACGCGCCGCCTGCAATTGATCCTGACGCTCTATATCCAGCAAATCGTATTGAAAGAATAACGCCATGAAAACACTGACTATCTTTTTTCTTATGCTTCTCGCCGCGGGCTGCGAGCTTCTCGAAGAGGATATTTCGGATAAGAAAGTTCCGGTCATCGCTCCTGCCGACCGAGTTTCGACGGCGGCCGGAACCGTCGATTTCCGCTGGGCGGCCGTCGAATATGCCGCGGGGTATGAATTTACGGTCGTCTCGCCGTCGTTCTCTGCTGCAGGCCGCGTGGTGGCCGACACGGTGATCTATGCCGATACGCTCGTCCGCCGTTTCGTATGCCGCCTGACGCTCGCGGAGGGCGAATATGAGTGGAGCGTCGCCGGATTCAACGGCGGCTACAGGACCCGCGCCGAAGTCCGCAGTCTGACCGTCCTTCCGGCAGGAAACCCGGAACAGCCTGAAAAACCTTGACGATCCGGCCTCTATATATTCCGAACCCTTTGCACCGATCCCATGAAATCCCGTTGGACGACATACCTCTTGCTGGTCGTGGTTGCGGCCGTGTGGGGGATTGTAGCGTGGAAAATCTTTGCGCCCGCGGACAACATGGCCCCGGCCCCTCGGTCCGAACCGTCGGTTCCCGTCGTGCAGACCGCTCCGGCCGACACGCTGCTGCTCGACTATCCCGATCCGTTCCTGAAAGGCGCGGCGCGGTCCGCAGCCGCCGTCTCCTCCGTCGTCCGTGGCCTGCCTGTCCCCAAGCCTGTTCTGCCCAAACGCGAGCGGGTGCGGATCGTTCACCTCGGAACGGTGCGCTTCGCCGGAAAACGGCTCTATATCCTCACGGTCGGCGAGGAGCAGTACGAACTTTTCCCCGGCGAATCGGCCGGCGAATTCCTGCTCACGGACTGCGACTGCGATTCGCTCTACCTGTGCAGGGCGGGCGTTACCTACGGCGTGAAATTATGCGACTGAAATGAAATCTCCGGGACCATATCTTCGGGGCAGTGTCCTGCCCACGGTCGTCGTCGTTTCGGTGCTTATGCTCACCGGCATGCTCGGCCTGTATGCCTTGTGGGAGTCTGAAACGCTGCTTTTCGCCCGCAGCTGCCGCCTGCGCCAAGCCCGCGCCGACGTCGAATCGGCCTATGCGCTTTACAGCCTGCACCCTGACCGCGAAGAGCTGGCGCATCCCGGAGGATACCGGCTCTACGACTCCCTCTCTTTGTCGCGCGTGCTGGTCGAAGTCCGTCCGTGGGGGCTTTATGATGCCGTTACAGTAGCTACGTCCGATTCTCTGCTGTGCGTCTGCCGCCTGCTGGGCGCCCGGCCCGAAGCCGGAAATACGCTCTGTTATGCGGACGGCCGTTCGGCCGTGACGCTGGCCGGTCGGACCGAGCTTCGGGGCGTGCTCAGCCTGCCGCAGAACGGACTTGCCTACGGCCGCGTCGGTGCCGATTTTTTCCGGGGGCGAGAAATTCCCCGCATGGCGGTTCGCCGCTCCGCAGGGACGATTCCCGCGCCGACAGGGGAGGCTGAAGCCCGCATCGGGGCGCTTTTTGCGAATGCGCCGCAGACGCTCGACGACGCTTTGCCCGACAGTCTGCTATGCCCATTCCTGCGGGACTCCATGGTTTTCCGGCTCGGCGATGCCGAGATCGGCGGATGTCTGCTCCGGGGACGAATCGTACTCTACGGCGACGAACTGCGCATCGACTCCGCGTGCCGGATCGGGCATCTGCTGATCTGCGCCCGCAAAATTACCGTCGGCAGCGGCGCGCGTATCACCGCGCAGCTGTTCGCCCGCGATACAATCGTCGTCGAAGCGCGTGCCGTGCTGGAATATCCGTCGGGAATTTATGCCGGACAGTATGCCGGGATCGGCGACCGCGCCGAGGTGAACGGCTATGCGATCGTCCGCGATACGGTGCGCCGCAAAAAGGTGACGGCTTCCTACCGCCAGTCCCGCACGGCACGGCTTCGCGGCCTGCTTTGGGTGGACGGCGTCGCGCAGGTGCAGGGTGTCGTTTCGGGATGCGCGGTGTTGCGGCAGGCGGCCTATTTTTCGCCGCAGGGCTATTACAAGGATATGCTTTACGACGTCGCGCTGCTCGAAAATCCCGTCACGGCCCGGCCGCTCTGGCTGGCATCGGAGCGGAGGAAGGAGGCGGCATGCGTCCAATGACCGGACTGTTTGCCCTCAGCCTGCGCCGCAGGCTGAGGGCCGCTTCGCTGCTGGAGGCGGTCGTGGCGGCAGTACTGTTCCTGACGCTTTTCGCGGCTGTCATGGAGCTGATTCCGCGTCTTACGGTGCGCGGCGACGACGCCCTGCTGGTCGCCGAAGCGGAATACCGCGTCGGGCGGACTTTCGAAAAATACGGCACCGGGCTGTGGCCCTGCGGCCAATATGCCGAGACGTATGGTTGGGGTGCGGTGACGGTGCACGTGGAGAGATACCGGGACTTTGCCGATTTGCAGCTCGTCACTGTCTTGGCCCGCATTTCTGGAAGCGGCAGACGGATCGTGCATAAACAACTCGTCGAATGGGTGCGGGAGTGAAATATGCCGGGGACGTATCGCTTCGTTCGCGGCCGGGGCCGTCGGGCGCGGGGGCGTGTTTCTGCCGGGGAAGGGGCGGCAGCGGGCGATATGTCGCCGGCGCGATCTCCTTTTCCGCCGGACGGGACCGGAACCGGAAGGGACGGAAAGATCCGCGGTTTCGCACTTTTCGCGCCTCGACGCTGGCCGAAACTTTGGTGATGATGCTCGTTGCGGGAATCGTCTTCCTGACGGTGATGGACGGGCTGACGCTTTTCAGCCGTCTGCAGGCGCAGCGTATGGAGGCCCTGACGGCGGCAGGCCGCCGGATCGACGGGTATTACCGTGTCGTATGGCTGATCTCCCGTGCCGACAGCATTCGGCCCGGTGCACCCGTACAGCTGGAGTTGTACTGCGGGGGCAGCCGGTCGGAATTGTCGCTTCGTGACTCGGCGCTGGTCTTTTCCTGCGGGGATTTCCGCGACACGCTGCTGCGGGGTGTCGGAACGCTGCGGCTGGAAACCTGCGAAAGCGTTCCCTGCACATTAATCGGGGCCGCATGCGGCAGTTCGGCCGGCACGATATTCGGCGCTGCGTCCGGTTCTGCACCCGATGCTGCGTCCGGCATCGCTCCCGATAATGCGTTCGGCACGGTTCCCGGCACCGCGTCCGACTCCGTGACGATCGTTTTCGCAGGTGGGTTTGCGGCGAAATTCCCGGTCCGGTCTGCGGCCCGGAAGTACGATGACGCATTGGAAAAAATAGAGGAGAGCCATGTTTACGAAGAGTAAAATGACCGATGCCCGGCGCGAAGTGTTTTACGCCGAGCTGCACGCCCTGCTGACCGCCGGGCTGGATTTTTCGCATGCCTTCGCGCTGTTGATCGAGGGCGAACGGGAGGTGCGGATGAAAGCGTTGCTTGAACGCCTTTACGGCGAGGTGGTCGGAGGAGCCGCCTTGTGGCAGGCCATGGAGCGGAGCGGGGTGTTCCGTGCCCTCGATTGTGGCGTGGTCCGTATCGGCGAGCAGACGGGGCGCCTGCCCGATACGCTCGACTTCCTGCGCGACTACTACCGCAAACGCGCCGCTCAGCGGCGGATGGTCTCTTCGGCGGTGAGCTATCCGCTGGTGATTCTCTGCACGGCGGTCGCCGTCGTCGCTTTCATGCTGGCCGTGATCGTGCCGATGTTCGAGCAGGTCTACGCCCGCATGGGCGGCCAGCTCCCCGCCCTCACACGCTGGATTATCGGTCTTTCGAAATCTTTTCCCGCCTATGCCGCAGTTACGGCGCTGATAGGTGTATCCGCATACGTCGCTTTATACCTGAACCGCAACAGAAAGGAGGTGCGGGCGTGGACGGCCGGACTGCTGCTGCGTCTGCCCGTAGCGGGTGCGATCGTCCGCAAGGATCAGCAGGCCCGATTCTGCAAGCTGCTTTACCTGCTAATCTCTTCGGGCGTGCCCCTGCTCGTCGGCGTGGAGATGCTTGCCGGCGTGATCGGGTTCTATTCCTACCGGCAGTCGTTCGGCGTCATCTGCCGCGGGTTGGAGCAGGGCGATTCCTTCTCGGCCGGCGTGGCGAAATTCCCCGCCCTGTACGACCGCAAGCTTACGGCCTTGATCCGCGTGGGCGAAGAGACCAACCGCCTGCCGGAGATGCTCCGCCGTCAGGGCGAAGTGCTCACCGAAGAACTCGAATTCCGGATCAAGCGCATGGGGGCGCTGCTCGAACCTGCCCTGATCCTTCTGGTCGGCCTTCTGGTCGCCGTAATCCTCATCTCGATGTATATGCCCATGTTCCGTCTGGGCGGGATCATGGGCTGAAATGCCGGGAAAGCGTGAACCGCGGGGAGGCATGATGGGAAAAGCGCAGTGAATCCGGTCCCGGCGCATATGACGGGGATTTCGGCGAAAAAGCGCCCGGCAATGAAAAAGGCAGGTTTCTCAGACCTGCCTTTTCGCGTTTGCGATCGTATGCTTTTTTCGACTTGTGGACGGCCCGGAACCTTGCCGGACGGCCGTGCCGTGCGATTTCCTCCTCGCGGCTCGCCTTGCGGTGGGCCTTGAGGTAATCCTGCTGGGTGATCTTTTGTTTTTTCATGTTACACTGCGTTTTTGACGGGCTGGGTGCACCATCCGCGGGGGTAAAGGTAGCGAATTCGTCCGGATCGGCAAAATCCGCAAAATCCGCAAAAAAACTTATCTTTGCCGACGATGGATTTCAACCGTTACATATCGGCCGCCGAATTCGCGCCGCTTGCCGAGCTGTTCCGCAGGGAGGGTGAAAGCCTCTCCGTCCCCAAGGACGGCTGTTTTTCGTTCCAGCAGGTCCGCAACCGCTGCAGCGGATTGGTCGAGGAGGGCGCTTTCCGCTATGTGCACGCCACGGAAGCGGGCGAGCGACATGTCGTCGGGTACGCTTTCGCCGGGGAGTTTGTCGGTGACTATATCTCGATGCGCAACGGCGTCCCCGCGTGGGTGAGTATCGAAGCGATGTGCGACAGCCGAGTGCTGACGCTGACGGGCGAACGGCTCGAAAAATTCTACCGGACCGATGCTGCACACGAGCGGTTGGGCCGCACCGTCGCCGAGCATATGCTGGCCGAGATTTACGAACGGCTGCTGCAATCGTACGTCTCGACTCCGCAGGAGCGTTACGAATCGCTGCTGGCACGCTGTCCCGGCCTGCTCGAACTGGTCCCGCTCCGGGAGCTGGCCTCGTTTCTCGGCGTGCGTCCCGAAACGCTGAGCCGCATTCGCCGCCGGGTGCGGTGATTTCTTGATTCGGATCAAGTGTTTTCCGCTTTCCGCGTCCTATCTTTGCGCATATGAAACGAGCTATTGTCATCGGTGCCACTTCCGGCATCGGCCGCGGCCTTGCGGAGTCCTTTGCGGCGCAGGGATATGCCGTGGGGCTGGTCGGCCGCCGGGAAAATCTGTTGAAGGAGATCGCGCAGTCCGATCCTGCTGCATACCGCTTTGCCGTCGCCGACGTGACACGGCCCGCCGAGACAGTCGCCGCGCTGGAATGTCTGGTCCGGGAGCTGGGCGGCATGGATTTGTGCGTCGTCAGCGCCGGAACGGGCGATCTGAATTCCTCGCTGGATTTCGCGCTGGAAGAGACGGCCATCCTTACCAACGTGCTGGGCTGGACGGCGGTCGCAGACTGGGCCTACAACCGTTTCGAGCGGCAGGGCGGCGGACATCTGGTCATCGTCTCGTCGGTCGGCGGACTGCGCGGCGGGGGAGCGGCTCCGGCCTACAACGCCTCGAAAGCCTATCAGATCAACTACGCCGAGGGACTGCGGCAGCGCGCCGCGAAATCCAGACTCCCGCTTTACGTCACCGACGTCCGTCCGGGCTTCGTCGATACGGCGATGGCCAAGGGTGACGGTCTGTTCTGGGTGATGCCGGTCGAAAAAGCCGTCCGGCAGATCGTGCGGGCGGTCTGCCGCCGCAGACGGGTTGCGGTTGTCACCCGCCGCTGGCGCATCGCGGCGTGGCTGCTCCGGCACATGCCCGACGGAATTTACCTCAAAATGTAATGTGTATGAACGGATGGTTTATTGTGGCGGGGACGCTGCTTACCGCGGCGTTCTTCGTCCATGTCGTTTCGGGGAACCGCTTCTATACGGCAGCCTGTCCCGGCCGGAACGCCGCCGCGGACAAAGCCTACGAAGCGTGGCTGATGGGACGGTGCGGCGTCCAGATGATTACGGCGGATCTGGCCCTCGGAGCGGTATTCCTGCTGCTGCTCGGCTTCGGAGCCATTTCCCGCAATTTCCAGCTGGAACTCTTCCTGCTGCTGACTTACGGAGGCTGGTTCCTGCTTTGGCTGGTGTCGCTGGGCTATGAACGCGCGGCGAAGACCCGTTACCTGCGCCTCTGCCATTGGGCGCTGTTTCTGACGGTCGCCCTGCTGGTCCTGCTCGGCATGTAGCGGCGGTACGCCCGGCGTCTCTCCGGCAGACTGTCCCGGTTGGGACGGCTGTTTTCCGCTGGCCCGCCTATCCCCGAAGGGCCGCTATAGAGTCGTGAGCGATTTCACGCCGGCGTTGTATTCGCCGATGATTTGCCGGACGATTTCGCCTGCCGGCGGCAGGTCGCGGATCAGCGACGCGATCTGTCCGATCTCCAGCTCCCCGTCTGCGAGATCGCCCTCGAAAATGCCCCGCTTCGAACGCCCGCGGCCCAGCAGCTCCTTCAGTTCTTCGGCCGAGGCGCCCCGGTTTTCGGCGGTTTCGACTGCCGTGTAGAAGTCGTTGCGGATCAGGCGCGTCGGCCCGATCTTCTTCAGCGCCAGCATCGTGCCGCCCTCTTCCAGCCCGATGCAGAGCCGTTTGAAGGCGTCGCTGGCCGAACTCTCTTCGGACAGCGCGAAGCGGGTGCCCATCTGAATGCCCTCGGCTCCCAGCGCGAACGCCGCCAGCATGCCCCGGCCCGTGGCGATGCCGCCCGCCGCGATCAGCGGAATCGTAATCGCTGCGCGCACCTGCGGAACCAGCGCCATCGTCGCCGTCTCCTCGCGGCCGTTGTGCCCGCCCGCTTCGAATCCCTCGGCGACGACCGCATCGACACCCGCTTCCTGACTTTTCAGGGCGAATTTCGTGCTCGACACCACGTGCGCGACCTTGCAGCCTGCGGCATGCAGTTGCCCGGTCCATGTCTTCGGGCTTCCCGCCGAGGTGAATACCGCCGGGACCCGCTCCTCCATGACGACCTGCATGATCTGCTCCGCGTAGCGGTACATCAGGGGGACGTTCACGCCGAACGGTTTGCCGGTCGCCGCGCGGCATTTGCGGATGTGTTCGCGCAGCAGGTCGGGCGTCATCGAGCCTGCGCCGATCAGGCCCAGTCCGCCCGCGTCGCTTACGGCCGCCGCGAGCCGCCAGCCGCTGCACCAGATCATGCCGCCCGCGATGATCGGGTAGCGAATGCCGAAGAGTGTGGTTATTCTGTTTTCCATGCTTACGGAAGTTTAGTCGTTGCAAAAGTAGCCAAATTATCGGGAGTCCGGCAGGGCGTTTCTGCTAAATACCCGGTTTTTTGCTTGCCCGGTCCCGGAAAAATCCCCATCTTTGCCTTCCGTTTTACGCAAACAATACCGAAAATGCTCTATACCGAAGAATCCCGGATCGGCGCGCTGGCCGTGCATATCGTGGGCAACAAAGCAAAAGACGAGCCGCTGATGGTCTCGCCGTCGCTCTCCGACCAGCTCTCCGACGCGCCCCTGATGCAGACGCTGCTGGCCTATTTCATGGGCGGTTTCAAGTCCGAGGAGTATTTCAACCTCTACCACGACACCGACCTGACCTGCAACGAGGTCTGGAATTTCACCTGCAGGATCTTCGACGACCCCGAATCGTTTTACGACCATTCGGTCAGCCTTGCCAGACATCTCTATGAAACCGGCATGCACCCCCAGATCAAGAGCGGGGAGTTCTATGTCGTCTACTTCACCGACTGCCGTTTCGGAGGCGAGACGGTCGATGCCGTCGGGCTGTTCAAGTCCGAGACGCGCGACACGTTCCTCGACGTCGAGGAGCAGGCGTCGGGGCTGCATATCGCCGCGCATCAGGGGATCAACGTCAATAAGCTGGACAAGGGGTGCGTCGTTTTCAACACCGAGCGCGAAGCGGGTTTCGCGGTCTGCGTCGTGGACAACACCAACCGCGCCGAAGCACGCTATTGGATCGACGATTTCCTGCACGTGCGCCAGCGTCAGGATAACTACCACAATACCCACAACGCGATGGCCATGTGCAAGAAGTACGTGACCAAGCATCTCCCGAACGAATTCGAGGTGTCGAAAGCCGATCAGGCCGAGATGCTCAACGAGACGATGAAATACTTCAAGGAGCAGGACAGTTTTTCGCTGGACGACTTTTCGGAGAAGGTGATCCGCCAGCCCGAAGTCATGGAGAGCTTTTCGCGCTACAAGCAGGAGTACGAGCAGGACCGCGACATCCGCATCGAGGACGAATTCGCCATCTCCGAATCGGCGGTTAAGAAACAGGCCCGTTCCTACAAGAGCGTCATCAAGCTCGACCGCAACTTCCACATCTACGTCCACGGCAACCGCAGTCTGCTCGAACAGGGCGAGGACGAGAAGGGCAAGTTCTACAAGGTCTATTACGAAGAGGAGGAGTAGCGGCGCCTTCGGTTCTCCTCGGTCGATCGGCGGCCCGCAGCGATGCGGCCCGCTTTTTTGTGTCAGGACCTTTTGCCGGCGTTTTTCGGTGTTGCGTGGGGCGGCTGTTCCCTGAGTGGCTGGCGTCCCCGGTGTCTCTGGCGTCCCCGGTGTCTTCGGTGTTTCCGGCGAAATTCGCAGCGACTTCTCCCGTTTCTCCCGTTTCTCCCGTTTCTCCCGTTTCTCCCGTTTCTCCCGTTTCCCTCCCGTTTCCCTCCCGTTTCCCTCCCGTTTCCCTCCCGCGCCCCGTATTATACTTTTTTCATTCCCCGTCTGCTATTCCCCGTCTGCTATTCCCCGTTTGCTATCCCCCGTTTGCTATCCCCCGTCTGCTATCCCCCGTCCGCTATCCCCCGTCAGCCGTTTTTCCGCTCGCCGCTCGCCGCTCCTCTCCGTATTGTCCCGGAAAAATTGCCCCTCCCCGGTCCGAAACCGCACCGAAAACCCGGCCCTGCGTTGATTTTGCCCCGTTTTGCTTGCTTTATTCCATTATTTTTTGTAATATGAATTTATTATCCGTGCGTGTTGTGACTGCACGCACGGTACCGGCCGTGCTGCGGAACCGGATGTTTTCCGAAGAATCTGTATTATGGCCGCTGGGGGTTGTGATAATTGTAGCTTGCGACGGGAAGTATTTTGCCGTCGTATCGATCGTTTTGGGATATGACGCCGCCTCGGCTGCCGGATTCTTTCTATCTCCGATATTCCGAAACGGCGCGATTGTGGTGTGAACGGGTGTGAGTTCCCGGCTTGCCCGCGATTGAGCTTCGAAACGGGGCACTTCTTTTGTAAGCTACAAGTGTGTAGTAAAAAATCAGGCTATTATTCCGGTAATTTGCGCTATGAAAAAGCAGAGGCGAAATGACTTTTTTATTGGGCAGGTTGTTGCCGGGCTGAGAGCGGCCCGGTTGGAACGCAAGCTGACTCAGGAGAACGTACGCTTCGATACCGATCTGAATATCGCACGGATCGAAAGCGGGCGGCACAGTATTTCGCTGACTACGATCGCCGATTTATGTGACTATTATAAGATTTCTCCGGCGGATTTGTTCCGGAACATTGCGACGCATCCCTGACTTCACACAGAAAGAACCGGTCTTAAGGCCGGTTCTTTCGCTTATGCTTCGAAGGGTTTCTCGAAAGCCAGCCTTTCACCGCTTCCGTAGACGATTTTGCCGCAGTAGGCGAATCCCAGCCGTTCGAGCATCCGCAGCATGTAGCGGTTGTCGAAATTGGTGTCCACCCTGAAACTGCCGACGCCCCGTTCGCGGGCCAGCGCTTCGGTGCGGCGCATGAACTCCGCCGCCACGCCGCGGCCCTTCTCCCCGTCGGCCACCGCCAGCCGGTGCAGGACGACGTAGTCGCCCCCGGTCAGCCACGCCCCGTCTATTGCCCCGTAGGCCGGTTCGCCGTCGAAAACCACTGCCCCGTATGCGATGACGGCGCCGGATGCCCTCCCTTTGTCGCACTTCTGCGGCGTTCCAGCAGCTGCGGGTTCCTCCGCCGTGCCGGACTTCTCGAACACATACCCGTACCCGCGCGCTATGTCGTTGTCGATGTCGGTCCGTGCGGGGTAGCCGTCCTGCCATTGCAGGCTCCCCAGCGCCCGCATCTGGGCCTGCGCCTGCCGGATGATCTCCATGATGCGCTCCGCATCGGCAGGCTCGGCCTTCCGGTATTTCAGATCTTCGTTCATGGCGGCAAATATAGGATAATTGCCGGAATTGGAAAAGACTTTTTTTAGTCCGAAGGGGTGTGCCGCCGTACGGTGAATATATTTTCGTATTTTTGCCGGAAACAGAATCATGCCGATATGAAGAGATTCGTTATAGCCTGCGCCTGCCTGCTCGCCGCCTGTGCGGTTCCCAAGGGATTCACCGATAAGGAATGTGAAGTGATTGCCTCGCAGAGCGGGGCGGTCATGCGCTTGTGCCGGATCGGCGACCGTGCCGATTCGCTGTTTCTGCGGCGGAAGGCTGCGCCGCTGGGGGCTGAGGAGTTGAAGTCGGAATATTTCCGCCGGCTGAAGCAGGGCATGCTGCTCACCGTGCGGGATACTGCCGACGAAGGTGTCGGAATCGCCGCGCCGCAGGTCGGCGTTTCGCGCCGGCTGATCGCCGTGCAGCGTTTCGACAAGCCCGGCGAACCGTTTGAATGCTATGTCAATCCCGAAATCATCGGTCGCTCGGCGGCCCGTACCGCCGGCAGGGAGGGGTGTCTCTCCGTCCCCGAAACGTCGGGGACGGTCCTGCGTGCTGACCGCATCGTGCTCCGCTATCTGGATGAAACGACCATGCGGCCGGTGACGGATACCGTCGAGGGATTTACCGCCGTGATTTTCCAGCACGAAATTGACCACCTCGACGGGGTGCTGTTCATCGACAGGATGCAGCGCGGGAATTAGTCCATTCCGACGCGGAAAGCGGGAAAACCCTACCGAAGGTTTTCCCGCTTTACCTTATGCGAATGCGAAGCGTCTGCTGCGCAGCAGATAGACGAGCAGCAGTGTTTCGAGCGCTTCCGCGACGGGTACCGCGAGCCAGATGCCCGTCACGCCCGCCATGTGCGGCATGACCAGAAAGCAGAACGTCATCAGCACGATGCCGCGCAGAACGGTGAGTCCCGTTGCGAGCCGTCCCCGTTCGATGCTCTGGTAGTAGCCGATCGTCACGACGTTGATCCCGAAGAAGGGATAGCCCGCCGCGAACCACGGCAGTCCCTGCACGGCGATGGCGTACGCCGGGGCGTCGGGCGTCAGGAACAGCCCGACGATCCACGGACTGCATAGCCACGTGAATCCGAACGCTGCCGCGCCGCACAGCGCCGCCGTGCCGAGCGCCATTCGCAGCGCTTTCCGGCCGCGCCGCATCAGCCCTGCGCCGTAGTTGTAGCTGATGATCGGCTGCGCCGACTGGATGATGCCGTTGTAGACCATGAAGATGATCGGGAAGATGTAGCAGGCGATGCTGTACGCCGCCACACCGTCCTTGCCGACGTAATGGATAAAGGTGTAGTTGCCGACGATCATCAGGCACGAAATGGCCAGCTCGCTCAGCAGCGCCGGGAATCCGATATAGCTCATGTACCAGAGGTTGCGCACCGTGAGCCGCATGCTTTTGCCGCTTATCTTGAGCTTCACGAACCGGAGCGTCCGGCTGCGGCGGAACATGTACCAAAGCATCACGCCCGAACCGACGACGTAACCGATGCCCGTGGCGACGGCGGCGCCCGCCAGCCCCCATTCGAATACGAAGATGAAGAGGTAGTCGAGTACGATGTTGATGCACGCCGCCATGATGTTGCAGGCCATGGCGAATCCCGGCGCCCCGTCGAGCCGCACGATGAACATCAGGATGTTGAAGACGGCCAGCGGCGCCAAAAACAGCGTGAACCATACGAGGTATTCGCGCGCCGGGACCATCAGTTCGCCGGGGGTGCCCAGCAGCAGGAGCAGCGGTTCGTGCCAATGGATCAGCAGGGCGCTGAGCAGGGCGATCAGCAGCGCCGGAAGCACCAGCGACTGCGTGATGTTGATCTCCGCCACGCGTCGTTTGCCCTGCGCGAGGTTGATCGACGCCACGACCGAGCCGCCCATGCCGAACATCAGTCCCAGCCCCGTGCCGAGCGTGAAGAGCGGCGCGACGATATTGACCGAGGCGAGGGCGTCGCTGCCGATGCCCCGCCCTACGAAGATGCCGTCGGTGATGACGAACACGGCCGAGAAGACCATGCCCATGACCGTGGGAAAGAGGAAGCGCCGGAAAAGTTTTCCGACGTCCGAACTGCTGAAATCGATACTGTCTCGTTGCATATTCCTTACTTTTTTCGAAGTGGTGCAAAAGTAAGGCTTTCGGCGCGGGGAAAAGTTACCTTATGATAATTTCGTCATTTGATTTCGGCCCGGATGCGGCTCAGGCTTTGGGGCGTGACGAAGAGGTAGGCCGCGAGGTCTTTCAGCGCGATGCGCTGCAATAATTGGGGATATTCGCGCAGTACGCGCTTGTACTGCTCGCTCTTGTCGCGCCATGCGAAGTCGGCGAAATACTCCTCGTGCCGGCGCAGCTGCTCTTCGGCCATGCGGCGGCCCCAGTCGGCCAGTTCGGCGTCCGCCGCGAAGAGCCTGTCGATCTCCTCGCGCGGCAGGCGCATGAGCGTCGTCGGTTCCATGGTCTCGATCGTGTGGCCCGAAATGCCGCCGGGCCATGCTCCGAGCGTCGATGAGGTCGGATCGCCCTCGAACGCGAAGGAGAGGATCACGCACTTGTCCTCGCGCATGACGTAGGAGCGCGCCGAACCTTCCGTCACGAAGCGGATCTCCTGATCGCGCTGTCCCTCCTCGACGATGATCTCCTTGCGGGCGTGGACGCTTTGCGACGCATGCCGCATCAGCACTCCGGCGGCCCGCTCCGAAAGCCCGTAACGGCCGCGCAGTATTTCGGTGAATTCCATGCCGCGAAGTTACGTATTTTTCCCGTACTTATGAAATGCGCCGTCCGCTCCCGGCCTGCCGGTCTGTCATGTCGTATTTGCAGGTTTTGTGACAATTCGTGACATTTTTGCATTTATTCGGCGCTGGCACAGGATTTGACCCTCTACGGATGAAACCGCTCCGAGAGGGGGCGATAAAAAGGAAAACAGTTAAACCGAATAAAACCAAGGAGGACAAAATTATGACACCTGCAAGAACGAATCAGAACTGGCTGCCGGGAATTTTCAACGAGATTCTGGGCGACAACTGGCTGGCCGAGCGCCGCAGCACTACGGCTCCCGCCGTCAACATCATCGACGGTGAAAACGAATACAAGGTCGAGGTCGCCGCTCCGGGTATGACCAAGGAGGACTTCAAGGTCCACATCAACGAAGACAACGAGCTGGTGATCTCGCTGGAGAAGAAGACCGAGAACAAGGAGGAGGACGCCAAGCGCAAAGGCACCTACCTGCGCCGCGAATTCTCCTACACGCAGTTCCAGCAGAGCCTGCTGCTGCCCGACAATATCGAGCGCGAGAATATTTCGGCCAAGGTCGAAAACGGTGTGATGACCATCGACATTCCCAAGAAGAAGATCGAGGAGACTGCCGCCGCCACGCGCCAGATCGAGGTTAAATAGGGGCTTGCGCAGCCTGAAGATAAGCAGAGCGTCCGTAAGGGCGCTCTGTTTTCGTTTTGCCGTCGGCGTCCGGCTTTGTGGCGTGCGGCCGAACCGTCGGCTCTCCGGCTGGGGAGATGGTTTTTGCCGGAACGTATGAACGGTCCCGTTCCGTTTTTTTGCAACTGTTCTGCGGTGCTCCGGGACTTGCATTTCCGTCGCCGTTTTTTTATCTTTGCCGTATGACGACCGAACTTTGTGCCTATTCCATTGAAGCGTGCGAGACCGCCCGCCGTGCGGGTGTCGCCCGCGTCGAACTCTGCGCCTCACCCTACGAGGGCGGCACGACCCCTTCGGCCGCGGCCATCCGTATGGCGCGCCGCATCGAAGGCTTGCAGCTCAGTGTGATGATCCGTCCCCGCGGCGGAGATTTCCTCTATGACGACGCCGAATTCCGGCAGATGCTCGAAGAGGTGCGCTTCGCCCGCGAATGCGGCGCCGACGGCGTGGTCTTCGGCTTGCTGACGCCCGACGGACGGGTCGATACGGCGCGTACGGCGGCCCTCGTGGCCGAAGCCGGGCCGATGCAGACCACCTTCCACCGGGCGTTCGACATGACGTGCGACCTTTCCGATGCGCTGGAGGAGATCGTCCGCGCCGGATGCACCCGCATCCTGACTTCCGGCGGCCGCAATACGGCGTCCGAAGGCATCGGCGACCTCCGCGCGCTCGTCGTGCGGGCTGCGGGCCGCATCGAGATCATGGCCGGCAGCGGCGTGAATCCGTCGAACGTGCGGCAACTGGCCGCGACGGGTGTCGATGCCCTCCATTTCAGCGCGCGCGGCATGCGGCCGAGCGGCATGGCATACCGCAATCCGCAGATTTCGATGGGCGGCTGTTCCGGCGTGCCGGAGTACGCTTCGCCCTGCGCCGACGAACGGACCATCCGACAAATCCTGACCGAATTAAACCGATGAAACGCATTTTCCTCCTGCTTCTGGGACTTTCCCTCTGCGCCTGCGGCCGTTATGGCTGCGGCGTTCCCGCCGAATACGAACCTCTGCTCGACGCAGCGCTGGCCGACTGTCCGCGCGCCGACAGCCTGCGGCAGCTGCTGCGCGAGACTCCGCGCAATCGGCGTGCGGGGATGGCTTTCCTTGTAGCCTATATGCCGCAGGGCGACCGCGATACGATGCGGCTCGACCTGCTGCGCGAAAATGTCGAGTACGCCTACCGTGCGCGGGAAACCTACCCGTGGACGCGCGCACTGCCCGACTCGGTCTTTCTGAACGACGTGCTTCCCTACGCCGTCGTGGACGAAGTGCGCGACAGCTGGCGGCCCGACTTTTACGCCCGCTTCGCCCGCCGTGCGGCCGGAGCCGCGGACGTTCGCGCCGCCATCGACTCGATCAACCGGCATATTGCCGCCGATGTCGCCGTAGAATACAACACCGCCCGCGAAAAGACCAATCAGAGTCCCTCCGAGTCGATGCGTCAGCATATGGCCTCCTGCACGGGCCTTTCGGTCCTGCTGGTCGATGCCCTGCGCGCCGCGGGCATTCCCGCGCGCTTCGCCGGAACTCCCGCATGGCACGACGATCGGGGCAACCACAGCTGGGTCGAGGTGTGGATCGACGGCCGCTGGCATTTCACGGAGTATTATTTTCCGGGAAGACTCGATTACGCATGGTTTTTCGCCGATGCGGGACAGGCCTCGCCCGACGACCGTGCGCACGGCATTTTCGCCGTTTCGTTCCGGCCTGCGGGTGATTGGTTTCCGATGGTGTGGAGCGAGGATTCGCGCGAGGTCCACGGCGTGAACGTCACGCAGCGTTACCGCGACCTCTATGCCGCCTATGCCGATGACCTCGCCGAGGGGGGACGGCATGCGACCGTGACCTTCATGATATACGACAAGGCGGCGCATGCCGGGCGTTCCGATGCGCGCGTGGCGGCCAACGTCGATGTTTTCTGCGGTTCGGAGCAGATGGGCGGCGGCCGTACGGCCGGTCCCCGGCAGGACATGAACGACGCCCTGCGCTTCCTGCTCGAAAAGGGAAGAACCTATACCTTCCGTTATGAAAACTCCCGCGGCGAAGCGGCGCAGGTGACCGCCGAAGTGGGCGACGCTCCGCTGACCGTTACCGGCTATATGGAATAGCGGCCGGAAGCGGGGCGTGTGCCGGGGCCGGGCGCCAACCGATGTGTTTCCGACACAACAAGACGGCAGAGATTTTCGCTCTGCCGTCTTGTTATTATACCCGGTGTTTCCGCGGAAGCGTCCCTCGGCAGCTGCGTTTCGGCCCGCATCCGCTGGGCACTACCCGCCGGCTCCGGTTATTTTCTTTCGTCCCCGGTTGGCTCTGGTTCGAAATCGACATTGACCCGGTCGGTCTGCAGGTTCGGGATCGGCACGATCCGCTGCGGCGTTTCGCCCAGCGACAGATGGAGGATAGGGTAGGGCCTGCCCGACGGATCGGTCGCGTCGCGCCCCGTGACGCGGAATCCCAGCCGGGCGTAAAATCCCGCCGCCTGCACGTTCTGCTCGTTGACATCGACCCGTCTTATGCCGCGTTCGCGGACGAGATATTCCACCAGTTGCCGGCCCACTCCTTTGCCGCGCGCTTGCGGCGCAACGAAGAGCATTTCGAGCATATCGCCGTCGATACCTGCGAACGCAGCGAATCCCCCGAACATCCCGTTCTCGTCCAAGCCCTCCGGTCGGCGGGATTCTCCTGTCTTGCCGGATGTCCGGAACTCGTGCCGGCTCTCCTGTCCTGCGGATGTTCCGGTTTCAGGCGCTTTGCTGTCCGGCTTCCGGATGACGTGTAATTCCACACCCCGGAGCGCTTCCTGCCGGACCATTTGCCGGAAAAACACGATATCCTCCGGCGCGAGAAAGTCGTGCGTCGCCCGCACCGAGGCTTCCCAAAGGTCGGTCAGGGCGTCCAGTTCTCCTGCCGACGGGTTTTTCAGTCGTTCTATTGTCATATTACATAATTGTTACGGGTGGTTTGCGCCGGGCGAAGTTGCGCGCCAGAACGGCGGCGAAAGGTGTTTCGAACGTGCGTGCGCCGAACGCGCAGCCTTTGACGCATGCACAGCAGCGGATGCAGCGCGCCGGGTCGGTGTGCAGTTCGTCGCCGCGCGCGATCGCCTGCGTGGGACAGAGCGCGATGCAGCGGCCGCATTGGGTGCACCGTGCGGCGTCGCCCGCGGGGAGCAGTACGGCCGGAGTGCGTTTCTGCCGCCTGCGGTACCCCAGCACGAAACGGATGAACCGCAGTTTTGACAACAGCGGCGTATGCGGTTCGCGGAGTTTTGCGGCGTCGATCGGGCCGGTCTCTCCGTGCGCAAGCTTTTGGCCGATGTGCGCTCCGAAAGCGGCTGCTTCGGCGAGGTCCTGCGCATCGGGACGTCCTTCGGCGATCGGCGTGCCGGGCGTGCTGTACGAGTGTTCGCCCACGAAAGCCCCGGCCGCCACGGGAACGAATCCCCGCTCGGCGACGAACGCCGCCAGTTGTGCGACCGCCGTTCCGAAAGCCCGGTTGCCGTAGACCGCCAGCACTACGGCCGGCGTTCCCTCGCCGCGAATCTCCTGCAGCCTTTCCAATGCCGCAGGCGCCACGCGGCCCCCGTATACCGGCACGGCGAATACCGCCGCGGCATCGGCCGGCAGCACGGGCGGTTTTCCCGCCGCATGCGTCAGGTCGATTGTCGTGAACGCCTTTGCCGCGCTGCCTGCAGCGGCATTTGTACCGGCGTCCGCTCCGGCCGCCGCATTTGCCGCTGCATTGCAGCTCCCGCCGTGCCGGGCCACTCCCTGCGCAACCGCCGCGGCGATTTTTTTCGAAGTTCCCGTCGGCGAAAAGACGACGGTGTAGACTGCTGTCGGATTCATAGGCTCCATGTTGTGTGTTGCACAAAGGTACGAAAAATCGCCAGCCCGCAGGTATCCGGCAGCGGAATTGCATTCCTGATTTTGGAAAATATTTTTTATATTTGCATGTAAACCTCTAAATTTCAGAAACGATGACTGTGAAGATTATTACCTGTGCGGCTCTGCTGCTCGCGGCATGCGGCGGCGCGCAGCCGGCCAAGGAGGAGGCCAAGGTCCCCGAAACCGTGACCGAAGTGAAGCACGGCGCGGAGATCGCCCTTTTCAAACCCGATTCCAAGGCGGGCATGACCGTAAACGAAGCGCTTGAAAACCGCCGTTCATGGCGTGAATACGCTCCTGAGGCGCTTTCGCTCGAAGAGCTTTCGGGCGTCATGTGGGCCGCAGGGGGCGTCAACCGTCCTGCCGACGGCCGTCTGACGGCTCCTTCGGCGCTGGCGCTCTATCCGGTCCGCGTCTATGCCTTTTTCGCCGAAGGCGTCTACAGCTACGACGCCAAGGCGCGGAAACTCGTGCGCGTCGCCGAAGGCGACCTGCGCAGGCTGGCCGGCGCACAGGATTTCGTCTATGCCGCACCGCTGAATCTGGTCTATATCGCCGATATGTCGGCCTACGAAGGAAAGAATATTCCAGCCGAACATGTCCGCTACCTCTGCGGGCAGGACGCCGCCGGATATGCCGAGAATGTGAACCTCTATACGGCGGGTCACGGGCTGAAGTCGATCACGCGCGGCAGCGCCCCCGAAGCCGAACTGCTCAAGGCCCTCGGTCTTGATCCCGGACGCTATTTCATGGCGCTGGCGCAGACCGTCGGCAAATAGGCCGGGCGGCGAAACCCGAATCGGAGGAGCGGCTTTGAACCGCTCCTTTTTCATCTCAGTACGGCCGGAACAGCCGGATTTCTACCGGGAGAGGGCTTGAGACCGCTTTTGACTGAATATCCCGCCGCTGGTTGCAACCGGGATTATTTCTCAGACCGGCGGGGACGTGCCAATATACGGCCCTGCCGGCAGTTTTTTACCGGATGGAGTGTCGGGCTGCGGATTTCCGGGTTTTTTGTTACCTTTGTTTGCGAAATCAAAACCGCCTGACTTTTATGACGAAACTTCAATCCCGAAACCACGGTCTCGACCTGTTGCGTGTGCTGGCCTGTTACATGGTGCTTCAGGTGCACGCCGGAGAATTCTACTATATTGCCGACGGCGGTTTGGTCGCCGCGGGCGGCGAGCCTGTCTGGGCCTGCTGGCTTAACTCGTTGTGCCGCACCGCCGTGCCGCTGTTCGTCATGTTGTCGGGATTTTTCCTGCTTCCGGTGCGGGAGCGCACGCGCGACTTTTTCGCCCGGCGTTTCGTGCGCGTGGTGGTGCCGTTTCTGGTGTGGTGCGTGCTCTACGCAATCTACCAGTTCCTGACGGGACGGACCGATGCCGCCGGAGCGTTGCTCGGCGTCTGCCGCATCCCGGTCAATTTCGGCGTCGAGATCGGACACCTCTGGTTCGTCTACATGCTGCTGGGACTCTACCTGTTCGCCCCGGTTGTCTCGCCGTGGATCGAGACGGCTTCGCGCCGCGCCATGGAGGGTTATCTCGCGCTTTGGGCCTTCACTTTGTGCATCCCCTATGTTCACCTCGTTTTCCCGGAGCTGCTCGGCGAATGTTTCTGGAACGACACGCCGATGCTCTACTATTTTTCGGGATTCCTCGGCTACATGGTGCTGGCCGCCTACCTGCGCCGCTACCACGCCGCGCCGCGCGCATGGCATAAGTGGGGCGGGGCGCTGCTGGTCGTCGCGGGGTATTTCGCGACGGCATGGATTTTCGACGCACGGCTGGCGACGCAGCGGCTCGTCGCGGACCTCGAACTTTCGTGGGGCTTCGGGACGATCAACGTGGCCGCGATGTCGGTCGGGCTGTTCCTGCTGCTGAAAGACGTCAGGCCGGGTGAGGGCCGCTTTACGGGCGTCGTTACCGACATTTCGAGACTCAGCTACGGCATCTACCTGATACACATCATGCTGCTCAACTTCTTCCACGGCTGGCTCGATCCGCTGATCGTTTCAGCCGGGATCAAGATCCCCGTGCTGGCGCTCTGCACCTTCGTCTCGTCCTATGCGGTCGTAAAGCTGATTTCGCTGCTGCCCGGCAGCAAATACGTCGTAGGGTAGCTACAACCCGTACTCCGCGGCGTAACGCCATAGCGGCGCGGCCATCAGCGCCTGCCGGATGCCGCCGGTCGTGAGCAGTTCTCGCACCTCGGCGGCCGTGAACAGATGCACGCGGATATCCTCCGTGGCGTCGAGATGCTGGGCGCCGAGGCGCTCCACACCCATCGCCAAGTAGCAGTACGTCAGGTTGCTCTGCGTGGCGGGATTCGGGGCCACGACCAGCAGTTCGCGCCATTCGCCGCCGCCGTAACCGGTCTCCTCGGCCAGTTCGCGCTGCGCCGCGGCCAGCATCGACGCATCGTCCGGCTCGGCTACGCCCGCCGGGATTTCGTAATTCGTTTCGCCCAGCCCGTGACGGTACTGGTCGATGAATACGAATTTACCCTCTTTGGTTATGGCGATCACGTTCACCCAGTCGGGGTACTCGAAGACGTAATAGTCGGGTATGCTGCGCCCGTCGGGCAGTTCGATACTTTCGTGGCGTACGGTGAACCACGGTTTGCGGGCGAGGTACTCGCTCTTCACGACTTTCCATGCGCGGCTTTTCGGATTTTCCATATCGGCGTCTGTTTTGATGCCGCAAAAATAGCGAAAAATAGTTATCTTTGTATGATCTCTAAAAACGAGCCAATATGTTTTCCCCGAACGAACGAGCGAAAATCATCGCCCTTATCAACCGCGAAGTTGTGCCCGCCATCGGCTGTACCGAACCGATCGCCGTGGCTTTGTGTACGGCGCGCGCCGCCGAACTGCTCGACGCGCAGCCCGAAAAGATCGAGGTGCGCCTGAGCGCCAATATCCTCAAGAATGCGATGGGCGTGGGCATTCCCGGCACGGGAATGATCGGCCTGCCGATCGCCGTGGCGCTGGGTGCGCTGGTCGGCCGTTCGGAATATCAACTGGAGGTCCTGCGCGACGTGACGCCCGAAGCCGTCGGGCGGGGCGCCCGTTATATCGACGAAAAGCGCGTCTGCATCTCGCTGAAGGAGGATATCTCCGAAAAACTCTATATCGAGGTCGAAGCCTCGGCCGGAGAACGCCGCGCCGTGGCGGTGATCGCGGGCGGACATACCGCTTTCGTTTATCTCGAACGCGACGGCGAGGTGCTGCTCGACAAACGCACGGCATCCGTCGCCGAAGAGGAGACGGGCGAGGTGCCACTGACCCTGCGCCGCGTCTGGGATTTCGCCATGACGGCGCCGCTCGATGAACTGCGCTTCATCCTCGAAACCCGCCGCGTGAACAAAGCCGCCGCCGAGCGGGCCTTCGCCGGGGAGTTCGGGCACTGCGTCGGCCGCACGCTGCGCTGCGAGCGGGAGCGGCAGGTGATGGGCGACAGCATCTTCTCGCGCATCCTCTCCTACACCTCCGCGGCCTGCGACGCCCGCATGGCCGGGGCCATGATCCCCGTGATGAGCAATTCGGGCAGCGGCAATCAGGGCATCGCCGCGACGCTCCCCGTGGTGGTCTATGCCGACGAAACCGCGGCCGACGAGGAACATACGATCCGTGCGCTGGTGCTGAGCCACCTCACGGTGATCTATATCAAACAGAGCCTCGGCCGTCTGTCTGCCTTGTGCGGCTGCGTCGTGGCGGCGACGGGATCGAGCTGCGGCATCACCTACCTGATGGGCGGCGCCTACGAGCAGGTCGCCGCGGCGGTCAAGAACATGATCGCCAACCTCACCGGCATGATCTGCGACGGTGCCAAGCCCAGTTGTTCGATGAAACTCACGAGCGGCGTCTCGACCGCCGTGCTCTCGGCCATGATGGCGATGGACGGTCACTGCGTGACGCCCGTCGAGGGAATTATCGAGGAGGACGTCGACAAGTGCATCCGCAACCTGACGGCCATCGGCCGCGACGGCATGAACGAGACCGACCGGCTCGTGCTGGGAATTATGACACATAAATGTTAAAATACCGACCAATGAACAGACTTGCATTGAAACTGAGGTTCTGCGCGGCGTTCCTGCTGCTCGGCTTGTGGGGAGCGGACGCCCAGACGGCCCGCGAACAGATTGCGGCCGTTCCCGAACGCGCGGGCGGAATCTACCATTCATACGAATACCGACCCGCTGCGGCGGCTCCGGCGCCCGACGGGTACACGCCGTTCTACATCAGCCATTACGGCCGTCACGGCAGCCGCTGGCACGCTTCCGAAAGCGTCTATGCCGGGCCGCTGAAAATCCTGCGCAAAGCCGCCGAAGCCGGTGCGCTGACACCGCTGGGTCGTGATGTGCTGGGCCGCGTCGAGATCATCGCGGCCGACGCCGACAAACGTTACGGCGACCTTTCGCCGCGCGGCGTCGCCGAACACCGGGGCATCGCCGAGCGCATGTACAAGGCTTATCCCGAAGTTTTCTCTACGGCCGACGGCCGCGAATGCCGTATCGAGAGCCGCTCGACTCTCGTGCCGCGCTGCATCCTCAGCATGGCGGCTTTCAACGAGCGGCTCAAGGAGTTGAATCCCGCGATCCGGACCACGCGTGAGTCGAGCGCCCGTTACATGCCTTATATGGGCAACAACAAGGGACTCGACGCCCAGCGCGACCGGACCCTGAAAACGGCCGACAGCGTGCGCGCCGCGCGTCTGATTCCCGACCGGCTGATGAAGTCGCTTTTCTCCGATCCCGAATTCGTCAAACGCGAGGTCAAAAAGCCCCGCAAACTGATGGAACAGCTGCTTTTGCAGGCCGCGATCATGCAGGATGTCGATTATCTGGGCATTTCGCTGTACGACCTCTTCACCGGGGAGGAGATATATGCCGCATGGGAGGACGAGAACTTCCGCCGTTATGTGATGTTCGGTCCTTCGAAGCGTTTCGGCGATCCGATTATCGCCGATGCCAAACCCCTGCTGCGCAACATCGTCGAGACGGCCGAAGAGGTGATAGGCGGCGGAAAGGAGCTGGCCGCGTCGCTGCGCTTCGGCCACGACGTGAACGTCATCCCGCTGTTGGCGCTGTTGGGTGTCGAGGGCGCTTCAGCCCGTGTTTCGACGCCCGAAGAGGCCGCCGAAGTGTGGCAGGTACACCGCGTTTCACCCATGGCGGCCAACGTGCAGTTCATCTTCTTCCGCAACCCTGCGGGCGACGTTCTGGTGCGCATCCTGCACAACGAGCGCGACGCCGGACTGCCCCTCGGCGGCGGTCCCTATTACCGCTGGGAAACCTTCCGGGATTACTGCAAATCGCTGTACGAATAACGCCCGGCTTGCCGCCGGCCGGAGCGGCGTCAACGAAAATGCGCGGACTTCGCAAGAGTCCGCGCATTTTATTTTGTTGTTCACCTGCTGGGGGCTGACTTTTCACGGCCTAACCCGTTTTTCTTGGTTCTGTCCGCAGGTGTTCCCTGCCGCTCCGGCTTTCGCGTATGGCGGCCGGGCTTTGTCCTTGTCGTTTCGGTTACCCGATTTCTTTTTCGGGGGAATTAATCCGGGTGTGGATTTTTTCCGGGAGACTTTCTGCCCCCCCCCGGAGACTTTCCGGGAGACTTTTTTCGGACTTTTCCGGGCCGGGACCGTTCCGCTTAATTGAAAATCGTTCTGACGATGATACCCGTCGCGCCCTGATGCCGTGTGGTGTAGTCCTTGGCGATGCGGCTGGTTTTCTGGAGGAACTCCTCGTTGTCGCGCAGCGGAACGAACCACGCCCGCAGTTCGTCGTAATCATTGATCGACCGGGCCGCGCCGAGCGTCACCAGATCGCGCGCCTCCTTGAATTTCTGGTAATTGGGACCGAACGCCACCGGAAGTCCGAACGTCGCGGCCTCCAGCGTGTTGTGGATGCCCACGCCGAATCCGCCGCCGATGTAGCTCCACGTCGCATAGCTGTATACCGACGACAGAATGCCGACCGTGTCGAGGATCAGCAGCTGTTTCGGACCGTAGTTCGTATGCGGGGTGCACTGGGTATAGCGCAGCGTGCCGCCTTTGGTCTCGGCCGCAAGACGTGCCATGCGGCTTTCGTCCATTTCGTGCGGCGCGACGATGAATTTGATGTCGGGATTGTCGTTTATCAGGCGGATCAGCAGCTCTTCGTCGGGACCCCACGTCGAGCCGGCCACGAAGACCCGCTTGCCGCCCTTGAACCGCTCGATCACGTCGATATGCTTGGCGGCCTTGGCGATCTCGGCGACACGGTCGAAGCGCGTGTCGCCCGCTACGATCACGTTGTCGAAGCCCAGTCCCGCCAGCAGTCTTTTCGACTCCTCGTTCTGTACGAACATCACGTCGAACGACTCCAGCGCCTGCCGCCACATGCCGCCGTAGGGGCGGAAGAAGATCGAGTTGCGGCGGAAGATGGCCGAGACGATATAGGTGCGCACCTTGCGGCGGCGCAGTTCGTAGAGTAGGTTGAGCCAGAATTCGTATTTCACGAAGACGGCGATTTCGGGATGCGCCGCGTCGAGGAACCGGCGCGCGTTGCGCGGCGTGTCGATCGGCAGGTAGAAGATGTAATCCACGCCCTGATAGTTCTTGCGGATCTCGTAACCCGAAGGCGAGAAGAACGTGAGCAGGATCTTGTATTCGGGATGCTCCTTGCGGATGCGTTCGATGATGGGCCGTCCCTGTTCGAATTCGCCGAGCGAAGCCACGTGTATCCAGACGATACGGGCCGCGGGGTCGATGGTTTCGGCCATCCGTTTATAGAGGTCCTTGCGGCCGTTGATCCATAGCCGGGCCTTCGGATGCCTTGGGGCGACTAACCGGATGATCCAGACGTAGCATGTCAGGCCGAAATTATATAACCACATCGGTATTTACGGTTTGCGGTGTTGAAGTATTTTACGGTTTATCTGTTGCCGGACAAACCGGCTTCGTTTCGGGCTTTGGTCCGGAACATTGGTTTTTCAGTCCGACAAAGGTAGTATAATTTGTCGGAAATGCAAAATTACCAATTGTATTCCATTGCCTGCGGAATCAGGCGCACCTCCGTCTCTCCGCCGGGCATTACCTCCACGGCGATCAGGTCGAACTGCGCTTCGCGCTCCTCGCCCGTGCAGGCCATGTAACGCAGTGCGGCCCGTGTCAGCGCCCGGAATTTCTGCGGCGTTACGGCCGCTTCGGGCGGCGTGAGTCCGTCCGCACGTCGGGTCTTGACCTCCACGAAGTGCACGAAATCCCCCTTGCGGGCCACGATGTCCAGCTCGTAGCGGCCGCTCCGCCAGTTGAGCGCGCAAATTTCGTACCCCGCGCGCCGGAGAAACTCCGCCGCCGCGCGTTCGCCCATGCGCCCCGTCTCGGCCGTCGTGCCCATTGCGGTCAGTGGATGATGCGCTGGATCGAATTGGCCTTGCCGAAAGCGCTGGTCAGCCCCTCGGCGTCGTCGCGTTCGATCATCCTGCGCATGATCTGCAATTGGTGGATATGCTCGCGCAGGACGTCCAGCACGTTGTATTTGTTGCGCAGCAGGATCGGCACCCATGTCGCGGCGGCGCTCTTGGCCAGCCGTACGGTGCTCTCGAAACCGCCGCCCGCAAGGTCGAAGATGTGCCGCTCCTCGCGCTCTTTTTCGAGCACCGTGAGCGCCAGCGCGAACGAGGTCACGTGGGAGATGTGCGACACGTAAGCCGCGTGCAGATCGTGTTCTTCGGCTCCCATGTAGACTACGGGGACGTCCAGCGTGCGGAAGATGCGCTCGACCGTCGCCAGTGCGTCGGCGTCGCTGCGCTCCGCTTCGCACAGTACGGCGTTGCGACCCGTGAAGGCTCCGTGCTGCGCGGCCCGCGGCCCGCTGTACTCGGTGCCCCACATCGGATGCGCCGCCACGAAACGGCCGCGCCGCGCATGCATCGAGATGACCTCGCACAGCTCGGCCTTGATCGACCCCATGTCCATCACCACCTGCCTGTCAGTCACATGGTTGAGTGCTTTTACGGCCATCAGCGGAATCGTGTCGACGGGTGTCGCCAGCACCACGAGATCGGCCTGCGGAACGCCCTCTTCGAGCGTCACGATGCGGTCGGCCAATCCGAGCCGGAGGGCTTCGGCGGCGTTTTCGTCCGACTTCTCGACGCCTAATATTTCGTCCGCTATTCCGCGGTCGCGCAATGCGAGGGCAAAGGAGCCTCCGATGAGTCCCAGACCCGCGATCAGAATTTTCATACCTATATATAATATATTCATTTACCGCCCGCAGCGCACTCCGGGCGGGGAAATCAGAGCAGGAACGACAGGTCGCCGCCCGGTTCGATTTCGAAAGTTTCCGTGCCTTTGCGGAACATGCGCATCGGGCGTTTTCCGATCAGTTCCAGTTTGCCCTCCTCGTAGCGGAGCATGCAGCCTTCGCGCAGTCCGGCCACCCAGCGGCGCGGGTTGGCTTCGATGTATTCGAGTATGCGCTGTTCACGCGTCTCGCCCGCATGTCCTTCGGGATTGGCGTCGAGGTAGTGGGGGTTGATCTGGAATTTCACGGCACCGACGGCCTTGAACGATTCAGGCTCCACGATGGGCATGTCGTTTGTTGTGCAGATGGTCGGACAGGCGACGTTGCTGCCTGCGGACCATCCGACATAGGGCGTTCCGGCTTTGATTTTACGCAGAATGGCCCTCATAAGCCCCTGCTCCTGCATTTTTTTTGCCAGCGCGAAGGTGTTGCCGCCGCCCACACATATGGCTTCGGCCTCGCGGATCATGCGCACCGGGTCCTTGGTGCGGTGGACCGAACGCACGCGGATGCCCAGCTCCGAAAAACGCGCCTGCACCTTCTTTTCGTATTCCGCGTACGAAAAAGTCACGGCGGCATAGGGAACGAAGACTATTTCGCGCACGCCCTGAAGAAACCGGCCTATTTCCGGCAGCGGATAACGGAGATATTCCTCCCCGGCATTGGTCGAATTAGAGATCAGAAGCAGTTTCATAAGGATATGGTTTTGAATCGGTTAATTGTAAAAATGTGCTAAATGTCGAAAAAGTTGTGAATAAAAAAAAGGTTCGTTTTGTCAAAAGTAATAAAAAAAGTGTTACTTTTGCGCAAAATTACCTCGGAAATAAGAAAGAACTATTTCCAAATAATTGTTTAACTAAAAAATTAAAATTATGTCAGAAGTTCAATCAAAAGTTGTCGAAATCATTGTCGACAAACTGGGTGTTAAGGAGTCGGAGGTAGTGCCCGAAGCAAGCTTTACCAACCACTTGGGCGCAGACTCGCTCGACACCGTGGAGCTGATCATGGAATTCGAGAAGGCTTTCGATATCCAGATTCCGGACGAGGACGCTGAGAAGATCGCTACCGTCGGTGACGCGATCAACTATATCGAGGAGCACAAGAAATAATTTTACCAAAGGTTTTCACAGCCTCTTATAGCCTTAAATTTATGACAGAAAGAAGAGTAGTTGTTACGGGCATCGGTACGATCAACCCGCTCGGTAATAATATTGAAGAGTATTTTTCGAATTTGGAGAAGGGAGTCAGCGGTGCCGCACCGATTACTCATTTCGATGCTGAAAAGTTTAAGACGAAGTTTGCTTGTGAAGTAAAGAATTACGACTCGAACCTCTATTTCGACCGTAAGGAAGTACGCAAGTACGACCTTTTTACACAATACGCTCTGATCGCGGCCACGCAGGCCGTCGAGGATTCGGGTCTCGATCTGGAGACCGTGGACAAGGAGCAGGTGGGCGTAATATGGAGTTCGGGCATCGGAGGAATCAAATCTTTCTTCGATGAGTGTCTGGGCTGGGCCGCAGGGGATGGAACCCCGCGGTTTAGCCCGTTCTTTATTCCTCGCATGATTTCCGACATCGCGGCCGGTTTCATCTCCATGAAGTACGGCTTCATGGGGCCGAACTACTGCACGGTGTCGGCCTGCGCATCTTCGAACCACGGCATGATGGACGCCATGAACGCCATCCGTTACGGCAAGGCCGACGTGATGGTGACGGGCGGCTCGGAAGCTGCGGTCAACGAGCCGAGTGTCGGCGGTTTCAACTCCATGCAGGCGCTTTCCACGCGCAACGACGATCCCACGCACGCTTCGCGTCCTTTCGACAAGGACCGCGACGGATTCGTGATCGGCGAAGGCGCCGGCGCCCTGATTTTCGAGGAGTACGAGCATGCCAAGGCGCGCGGTGCGAGGATTTACTGCGAAGTCGTCGGCAGCGGCTGTTCGGCCGACGCCTACCACTTCACCGCTCCCCATCCCGAAGGAAAGGGAGCCATGAAGTCGATGCGCGACGCCATCAAGGACGCCGGCATCAAACCCGAAGATATTGACTACGTGAACGTTCACGGTACTTCGACTCCCGCGGGCGACATCCCCGAACTGAAGGCAGTCGCCGGCGTGCTGGGCGATCACGTCTACAACATCAATATCTCTTCCACCAAGTCGATGACGGGACACCTGCTGGGTGCCGCCGGAGCCGCCGAGGCGCTGGCCTGCATCTTCGCCATTACGCACGGCGTGGTTCCCCCGACCATCAACTGCGAGAATCTCGATCCGGAGATCGACCCGAACCTGAACCTGACGCTGAACAAGGCGCAGAAGCGCGACGTGAAATGCGCGCTGAGCAACACGTTCGGTTTCGGCGGGCACAACTCCTCGATCATTTTCCGTAAACTCTAACGTTTTAAACCGTCCGGGCCGTGTTTGATTTCATACTGCGCCCCCTTAGAAGGAACTTCGGGCGGGATAAGGCGTATTACAGAATTATCGATGACATGTTCGGGTTCATCCCGAACAACATCGAACTCTACAAGCTGGCTTTGATTCACAAGTCAGCTTCTTTGGTTTTGGAGGACGGCCGCGCTATCAACAACGAACGGCTCGAATTTCTGGGCGACGCCGTCATCGAGGCGGTCACCTCCGACTACCTTTTTATCGAGTATCCCGACCGGGACGAGGGTTTCCTGACGCAGCTGCGGTCGAAAATCGTCTCCCGCCAGTCGCTCAACGTGCTGGCCGTGAATATCGGGCTGGACCGCCACGTCATTTCGAACGGCAGCACCAGCGTTACGCAGAAACATATCTACGGCGACGCTTTCGAGGCCATGATCGGCGCGGTTTACCTCGATCAGGGCTATGAATTCGTGAACCGGCTGCTCATCAACCGGATTTATTTCAGACACCTGAGTCTCGACGAGTTGACCGAATCGGAGACCGATTTCAAGAGCCGGCTGATCGAGTGGTGCCAGAAAAACCGGCATAAGATCGTTTTCCGCACCGGTTACGACAAGGAGTACTCGGCGAACCATCCGGTTTTCTACTCCACGGTGCTGGTCGACGGCATGGAGGTCGGTCACGGGTCCGGCGATTCGAAGAAGGAGGCCGAGCAGCATGCGGCTTTCTCGGTGGCGCAGTACATGAGCGACGAGCAGTGCGCCACGCTGCTGGACCGGGTGGACAAGCTGACGCAATAACTTTTGGTTATTTCCCGTGCGCCTGTATTGCGTGCGGTCTCTGCCGGAGGCCGCCGGACGCATGGCGGGATAGCTTCCCTATAACATTTCCGAATGAAGACGATAGCCGATAAGATGGCGGCGCGTGGCGTCGATGCGCTGACCGACCGGGAATTGCTCTCCCTGCTTACCGAGGATGAACAGAGCGCCGAAGCGCTGCTTGCCGCTTACGGCGGATCGCTTGCGCGTGTCGGCTCGGAGGAGGCCGCCCGTCTGAGGATGATCGGCGGGCTGGGACTCCGGCGCGCCCGCATGCTGCTCGCCGCGGCCGAACTCGGCCGTCGCATCACCGCTGCGCGCGCCGCCGAAACCGACGTCGTCTCGTCGAGCGACGACGTGGTGCGGCTCTTCCGCCCGCAGCTCGAAACGCTCTCGCATGAAGAGTGCTGGGCCGTTTACCTCACCTCTTCGAACCGGATCATCGAACGCCAGCGGGTAAGTCAGGGCGGCGTGCAGGGCACGGTCGTCGATCACCGGCTGATTATCAAACGGGCTTTGGAACTGCTTGCCACACAACTTATCCTGATTCACAACCACCCCTCCGGCGCCGCCGAAGCCAGTCCGCAGGACAAGGTGCTGACCGAAAGGATCGCGCAGGCGGCCGCGCTGTTCGACATCCGGCTGCT
>CDYX01032454.1_pt1 | contig 49225 bp, 38 predicted proteins | sample 554871 | NCBI WGS metagenome assembly CDYX01 (sample SAMEA3182061, study PRJEB8094) | gut metagenome | biome: human; feature: gut; material: Stool; isolation source: human stools | place: Canada | collected 2013-01-14 | reverse complement strand
GGCCTATTCCTATCACGGCCAAAGTTGATTTCCAATGATTCATTGTGCTAATATTTCATGCGTTTATAGATAAGTACTTTCGTACATTAAGCAAAACGAAATTCTATCCACACAAAAAACTTGTATTATAATCCACTCCTGACGTTGGAATACAATAACAAATACTTTCAGGACGATGTAAAGTCCTGAAAAATCAAACTGAATGGATAGATAAATATTAGTCTTTTCTCATCGGATTCTTTTAATATCGCTACTCTTTTATTATGTAGTGGTTGTATTATCTTAAATAAAACAAAAACACCGACTTTACATTCTTGGGTGTAAAACTGGGTGTTTGTTTTGCAATCTGCTGATTTTCAGCGTTTGTTGCGGAGAGGGAGGGATTCGAACCCCCGGTACAGTTACCCGTACACCGCATTTCGAGTGCGGCCCGATCGACCACTCCGGCACCTCTCCTTTTCGGTCGCGGGAGGAGGACTTGCGCCCGCTCTCCCGACCCAAAACCGTTGTTTTGGGACTGCAAATATAGACATATTTTTTATTTTCGCACATTTTCGTGCGGAAAAAATCACTTTTGGTTGAAAAAACGCCTCCGGAAGCCGAGGTTTTACCGCTTTTCCGGAATTATTCGTACCTTTGACTTCGTCGAAGATACTCCCGCTCGGCAAAGTGCAGGCAAGCTTGCTTTTGCTCCCGCTGATTCGTATCTTTGCGGAGGATAAACCTCCGCTTAGATAGGCGGCGCCTCGGCATAGTCAAATAAATTTGCCTCTGCTCTCGGCTTGCACTATCTTTGCAAACGAACGGATCCGCATTCGCGCATGCAGTATTTCCCGTGCGCGGCCGTTTATAAGGATGAACGATACTAAAACCGGTACGGTTTTCGTTTGGTACTCGGAGAACTAACGCAAACATGATGTGCGCTATGAAAAAGTTGAAAATTTTATTCGGAACCGTCATCCTGTCCGCAGGCCTCGCAAGCTGCTCGTCGGCTTACTACGCCTCGGCGGGGTATGCTTCCGACGATCTCTACGCCGTGCATGACAGGACGGAGATCTCCCGCAGGAAGCAGGCCGAGGCCGAGGCGCAGCGCGCTGCCGCCGAAGCCCGCAAGGCCGAATGGGAGGCACGGATCGCCGAAGCGAAGGCCGCAGCCGCGGAAAATAGCTATTACGAATACCGCTCTGCGGACGCAAATCCTTACGAGAGCGTGTTGGCCGACGACTATGAAAGTGCTTACGCCCGTCGTCTGCGCGGATTCGAGTCGCCGACCTACAAGATGCCGTCGAGCTACATCAACGCCCGTTACAGTTCGGCCTTCAACTACGTGTCGGCCTACGACCCGGCGTTCTACAACATCGTGGTCATGGGCGACCAGGTGTGGGTGGAACCCAAATACATCACCTCGATGTTCGGATCGTGGGGCACGGTGATCTACTCCGATCCGTGGTACTACGGCTGGAACAGGCCCTGGGGGCCGAGCTTCTCGTTCGGCAGCTGGGGCTGGAGCTTCGGGTGGAACTCGTGGCACAATCCCTGGTACGGACCCGGTTGGGGACCGTGGTACAGTTCGTGGTACGACCCCTGGTACGGACCGGGCTGGGGCTGGGGTCCCGGATGGCACGGCCACGGCCACTGGGGACCGGGTCACGGCTGGGGCGGCGGAAGACCCTACCACTCGAACATCGTGCGCCGGCCCAATCCCTACACGTCGCCTTCGGGAACCCGCTACGGCGTGGGATCGCGCTACAACTCGCATTCCACCGGGTCGATGCGCGGCGGCGGCAGCAGCGGCCGGAATACCTTCGGCGTGCGTGACAACAGCAGCGGGCGGAACTCGTCCGGCGGACGCTATAATTCGGGCAGTTCGTCGCGCAGCAGCGGCAGCCGTTACAACGACAGCAATTACCGCAATTCCGGCGGCAACACCTACGACCGGGGCAACAGCTATAACCGCGGCAGTTCGTCGTCCTACAACCGCGGCAGTTCGTCGTCGGGCGGCAGTTACGGCGGAGGTTCGCGCGGCGGGTCGGGTACGACCTCCTCGGGAGGCAGCTACCGCAACTCCGGCGGCCGTTAACGGTTGACTTTCTTAATGTGTAAACGACTATGAAACGACTGATAATCACGCTTGCGGCCGCCGCGACGGCGGCCGGGGCCTCGGCCCAGCAATCGGGCGGACTCCTGATGGACAAGGACCTGCTGATGCCGACCGATATGATCGAACTCTCGCAGACGCAGTTCAACTTCGGCACGGCGCGGGCCATGGCCATGGCGGGGGCTTTCACCTCGCTGGGCGCCGACCTTTCGTCGATGTCGATCAACCCGGCAGGTCTGGGCATGTACCGCCACGGCGATATTTCGATCACGCCGATGATGTCCTTCGCGCGGAGCAAGAGCAACGCCCCGGAGTACGGGCGCAATTCGCGGGACCGCTTTTCGATGGCTAATATCGGCGTCGTGATCAATGCCTACGAGGGTTCGCGCTCGCTCATCAGCCTCAATATCGGCTTCGGCTATAACCGCATCGCCGATTTCAACTACGACTACGGGTTCGTGCGGCAGAACCAGGGCGGTACGATCGGCGACGCCTATGCGCGCCAGCTGAACTGGAGCGGCATGTCGAAGAACGACTTCTACAACGGAGGCGGCTCGGGCGACTGGAACTGGAACAATTTTGCTCCCGAATACTGGAACGCCGCGCTGGCTTACCGCGGATTCCTGATCGACCAGACCGATCCCGACGATCCCGGGACATGGAAGCCGACGTGGGTGGCCCCGAATGCGGGCGTCGATCACTACACGATGCTGCGGAGCAAAGGCTCGGTCGGCGAGTACGTGCTTTCGGTGGGCGCCAACATCAACAATAAAATCTACATCGGCGCGTCGCTGGGCATTCAGAGCGTCTACCAGCGCAAATACATCGACTATGTCGAAGAGTATTTCTACGACACGCCGAGCCAGAATACGCCCGATTTCGGGAACTCCGGGCTGGACTACCAGCTGCTCCGGTGGAAGCTGAACCAGAGCGTGATCGTGGACGGCACGGGCGTCAACTTCAAGGCGGGCATCGTCTACCGCCCGACGGCGAACCTGCGCCTTGGTGCGGCGATCCATACCCCGACCTACTATTCGCTCGACCGGAAATTCCAGAGCGCCGCGGCCGGACTGGCCTATGCCAACAACGATACGGACCCGAACGTGAAGCCCGACAAGGAGGGTTATATCTCGACGGCCGGCGACCCCAACATGACTTCGCCGCTGCTGGTCGACGACGGACCCAACGGCTGGTCGTTCGTCTCGCCGACACGGCTGATGTTCGGTGCGTCGTACACGTTCGGCGAGCGGGGCGTGATTTCGGTCGATTACGAGCGGGACTGGTACAACGGCATCCGCATCAAGGACAACCCCTCGGGGCTGGATTCGCAGTCGTGGTACAACGATTCGTTCCGCCAGAATTTCAAGGGATCGAACATCGTGCGCGTGGGCGCCGAGTTCAAACCCCTGCCGGTGCTGTCGCTGCGTGCGGGCTTCGGCTTCAGCGATTCGATGGTCCGGGACGATGAGTTTCCGCCGGCATCGCCCGTCATCAAGCAGACGACCTATTACGGCGCCGGCGTGGGATTCGTCCTGGCCCGGGGCGTGCTGCTCGACCTGGCCTATCAGTACATGTCGTCGAAGACCACGGACTACCACCTGTTCTACGCCGAGGACAAGGCAGGGTACACCGAGAGTGCCGTCTATTCGACCGACATCAACCGTCACAACGTGGCGCTGACGCTCGGATTCCGCTTCTGACGGGGCGGTACATATAATATAAAGGCCTGTCTTTGCGACGGGCCTTTATTTTTTTACTATATTTGCAGTCCGAAATAAAAGTAAAAACCGATACGATATGGCAAAGGAACTGAAGGACCTCACGAAGTCCGACGAGAACTACTCGCAGTGGTATAACGACCTGGTCGTGAAGGCGGGACTTGCGGAGAACTCCGCCGTCCGCGGATGTATGGTCATCAAACCCTACGGCTACGCCATCTGGGAGAAGATGCAGGCCGCGCTGGACAAGATGTTCAAGGATACGGGACACCAGAACGCCTATTTCCCGCTTTTCATCCCCAAATCCTTCTTCTCGAAGGAGGCCCACCACGTCGAGGGATTTGCCAAGGAGTGCGCCGTGGTGACGCATTACCGTCTGAAGAACGATCCCGAGGGCAAGGGCGTCGTGGTCGATCCCGACGCCAAACTGGAGGAGGAGCTGATCGTGCGCCCGACGTCGGAGACGATCATCTGGAACACCTATAAGAACTGGATTCAGTCCTACCGCGACCTGCCGATCCTCTGCAACCAGTGGGCCAACGTCGTGCGCTGGGAGATGCGTACGCGCCTGTTCCTGCGTACGGCCGAATTTCTGTGGCAGGAGGGCCACACGGCGCACGCCACGCGCGAAGAGGCCGTCGAGGAGGCCACGAAGATGATCCATGTCTACCAGAAATTCGCCGAGGAGTGGATGTCGCTGCCCGTCGTCGTGGGACACAAGTCGCCCAACGAACGTTTCGCGGGCGCTGAAGACACGCTCACCATCGAGGCGCTGATGCAGGACGGCAAGGCGCTGCAAAGCGGGACGTCGCACTTTCTGGGGCAGAACTTCGCCAAGGCCTTCGACGTGCAGTACGTCAATAAGGAGGGCAAGTTGGAATATGTGTGGGCGACCTCGTGGGGCGTCTCGACCCGTCTGATGGGCGCGCTGATCATGGCTCATTCGGATAACAACGGCCTGGTCCTGCCGCCGAAACTCGCCCCGATCCAGGTGGTGATGGTCCCGATCTACAAGACCCCCGAGCAGCTCGCCGAGATCTGTGCCCGCTTCGGGACGATTGCCGCGGCGTTGCGAGACAAAGGCATCAGCGTGAAGATCGACGACCGGGACAACGTGCGTCCGGGCTTCAAGTTCGCCGAGTACGAACTCAAGGGCGTGCCCGTGCGGCTGGCCATGGGCGGACGCGATTTGGAGAACGGCACGATCGAACTGGTGCGCCGCGACACGCTTGAGAAGCAGACCGTTTCGCAGGAGGGACTCGTGGAGCGCATCGAGGGGCTGATGACCGAGATTCAGGAAAATATCTATAAAAAGGCGCTCGATTACCGCGAGTCGATGATTACGAAGGTCGACACGTGGGAGGAGTTCAAGCGGGTACTCGACGAAAAGGGAGGCTTCCTCCTCGCGCACTGGGACGGCACGGTGGAGACCGAGGTGGCGATCAAGGAGGCCACGAAGGCCACGATCCGCTGCATTCCGGTCGATGCACCCGACGAGGAGGGCGTCTGCGTCTTCTCCGGGAAGCCGTCGCACCGCCGCGTGCTGTTCGCCCGCAGCTATTGATTTTCGATTTTATAGGGCATTTTTGCACTTGCTCCCGTGTGGCGCAAATGGGACGTACCGAAGTACATTCCATTCACATCCAGATAGAGTTGTAGCTTAAAAAGTTATAACTCTATTTGATATAGCAGGTAATGGTTAGGAAACGGTTGTATGCATTTGTTCGCATCTGCTTTCCATTCTGTCAAACAACTCCTATTTGTTAAATGTAAATTTAATAAAAAGTCCCGATTTTTCAAATTAAATAATCTATCCACAGCAACTTCATCCTGACAAATACACTGTTTTTCGATAGTTATATTATATCACATGATTCTGACTCAAATCAAACTGTCGATGCATATAAATTGCCCGACAGTTGTAGATTAACTGTATTAATAATGCGCATAGCTTTGAAGATTTAGTAAATAAATTCAATCCGGTACAAGTTATCTTTGGCTCAGTTCTATAAGTGTGTTCCGGAGGATATCGAAAAAATGCGTGAGTTTGTTCTTGCGGTTCAGAATGGACCAGCGGCTTTTGATTCTGGTATTGCACATGATTTCGAATTCACGGACGATCTGTATGAACGATGCCGGAACGCCGTCATAAAGGCAGAAGAATCCGGCTGCCGATAACGGGGCAATAAGTTCCATCAGGTCCGAATTCGTATATTTTTTCGAGATTTTGAGGGGCAAATGCCGGTGTTTGGATTGAATATCCTTGATTCCGGGGTATTTCAGTTGTAAGTAAATCAGTTTCTTCTCGAATTCGATCAGTGACAAGGTGGATTTGACCAAGGCGTATTGTATGGATCGCCGATTATCGCAGAATTCGAGCAGGCGGATCAGACGTTCCCGGATACGTGCGAGCATATGCAGAGAATCCAGTTTCGATTGGTTCTCCTGTTTCGAAACATGCTGAATCTGATTGATAAACCGATTATATACGGCATTGAGATGTTCACACTCCGGTTCGGAAAGTTCCTTGTTGACCTGCATGTGCAACATGGTCATAAAGTTGCTTTTTTCAAGTTTTCTGATTCCTTTCGGAAGAGTGTGGGTACAAAGATGTAACAACTCTATTTATCAAGTTGTTACATTTGTATAAAAATAGGTAACGAGAAAGGAACGGTTCATTTTAGCTTCTTGCACAAAAATGTTAAACCGAGAGTAAGTAGTTCCGGAAACAGCACAAAGACATACGAGAAATTTTTATATTTGAATGTCACGTGGTGAAACACAATCGAATCTATTTTATTCCTGTTTCCAGAATCTTTTCAGCGTATCGTTTTCCCAAAAGGAATTGACCTTCCCGGCTAAAATGCGGGTCTTCCCTGTCAATCAGATATCCCGCATCCCGGGCACTCACATAATCGCTGTTGGGAATGAATGTTCCGATCGTCCGGATCATTTCGTTGAACCTTTGATGAGAAGGTTGCCAATAGCCCAATTCACCGGCGATGAACGGGATTTTCCGACCATTCAGATCCTTGCGCAGATCAGCAGCAAGGCGCTTCAGATAAATACGATATTCCTGGGGATTTCCGAAGTTCGATTCTCCCTGATGCCAAAGAATACCTCTCAGCGTCCCGTACTTCATAGCTTGCTGAGCCCTGCGTACCGCTTCCGAATAGAGTTGCAGCGTATCGTATCCAATACTGCATTTATCTTTGATGGCAGGTGAGTCTTTCATCCAGGACCTAATATTCGATACTCCGAGCGCATTCACCACCTGCAATATCTTTCTGCCCGTCTTTTTTGCCACAGTTTCCCCGAACATTGTCCCGGGTGAAATTTGCTGCATTTCCAATCCTTTACGGACTGTCGAATATTTATTGAGCGGATTACTGGCCGGAACGGGAGTTCCCGACTCGTCTAACAGCCATACCCGTTCCATGACGGCCGTATCCTGCGGGATCATGTACCCCCGGCCAGCCATATTCGAGACCGATCAGCAGCGATTTCCTATTCATGATATTCGATTTTTAGTTTCCAGTCATTCCCGTTAGTCGGTTTTCGGTTTGTATCCATATATAGCTTAAAAAATGGTCGTGACTCGGGAGCGGCCCCGGCCCCAGCCTTGCTGTTCTCTGGCGATAACAAAAATCTGCGGCGGAAAATTTTTGCGAAAGCTTTGAAAAATAGACAATACGGCTTTCGATGGCGAGGCGCTGCCCGCTGCAATATTATAACTGTTTCTCGTTAAATACTTTTTTCTCTATCATGACTTTATTTCTTAGGTTATTAATTACTCGTTTTTTGTAAAGCTATTTTAGCACAACTTAGGCACGCTCCTACAGAACTAACTTTACGCGAATTTCGGCCAGCTTCGTCGTGTGCGCTGAATATATTGCACTTGGTTCCAAAAGCTTTCATAATTGCCCGGTTTATCCAATATAGCGGTATTACCTCATAAAGCACTCGATATGTGTACTATTCTTGGATTTAGTAATTAACAATAGATTTCGTAATTTGCCTCAAAGTTTGAGGTATGCAAAAAAGTGTGGAAGTTCTGACCGAGAGAAAATGACTTTCTTCAAGGCAAACGGCATTGTCTGCGGGTCCAATTACAACGTTAAACTCAAGTCGACAGCCAAGTCTGAAGACATAAAGCGGTAGGCTTTGTTGATGTATTTGGAAGGTCTGGGGTTTCATTTTTAGCTCGATTCAGGCGAAAAACAAAATGCTGTTCAAAATCAGTAGAAATGATCGAATTGGCCCTTAAATTATTCTTCGCACGTAGAACTAAATCTCTTTACTAACGATGCATACTAACTAAGACTGTTCAAAATTTGATCCGAATAAGCAATCATATAGTAGTTGTTCGATAACACATCAAATCTATTCCATTTTGTTGCCGAAACAAACATATAAGTCTATCTATAGTAAATCGCCGGAAGTTTCACCGACAGATTTATTGTTGGTAATTTGGCTATTCTATTGCCTGGTAAGAAGTCGCAAGGTGGGGCCGGTTCTTCAGAAGATGGGTCGTCATTGGATGATAACCGGGTATTCCGAAGCGTGTCCTGTTGCTGCTTCTGAGCCTGAATTGGCCCTGTGTATACCAGCAATGCAGTTGACAACGCTGCCAAAAAAGAGTAAAAGCTTTTCATTTGATGAAGGTTTAGAGTTAGATAGTTGTAGTTTCCGAAAAGATTGCATTTCAGAGGACAGGCGCCCGTATCAAAACATTTTCCATAGTTTTGCATTTTAAGAGGTGAACATCAGGATTACTTTACCCCATTATTCCTCCGAGTCGGAACATGGGCATGTACATGGAGATGAGGATTATGGCGACCAGGAGACCGACCAGGAGGATCAGGGCGGGTTCCAGAAGCGAGCCCATGCGTTTGATCCCGTATTCGAGTTCGTCGGTGAGCGATTCGCCCTGGCGGCGGAGCATCTCTGCAAGGCGGTTGGTCTCCTCGCCGACGCGGATCAGGGCGGTGAGTTTGCGGTCGTACAGCCCCGGAAAGCGCGCCACGCACGCCGAGAAGAGTTCCCCCTGTTCCAAACCACGGCAGATCGAAGTAAATGACTGCCGGTAGGGATAGAATCCGATCACGTCGGCCAGCATTCCAACACCCGTGAGCAGCGGAACCCCGGACGTGCAGAGCAGGCAGAGCAGTTTGCAGAACTGTGCCTGGTGGTTTTTGCGGATAATAGCGCCCGCCACGGGCAGACGCAGCAAAAATTCTGAGGTCCATCGTTGTACTTCCTTTTGGTTTCGGTTCGTATAGAGAAGCGCGTAGGCCGTGATGCCCACAACCGCGATTACGGCGGCATAGGCGGGGAACGATTTCGAGAGCGAAATGATCCACCGCGTCAGAGCCGGGAGTTCGCCGCCCATGCGGGCATAGACCTGCTCGAACATCGGCACGATCACCGCCAGCATGAAGGCCACGACCATCACGGCCGTACAGAGGATCACCAGCGGGTAGCTCACCGCCGAGGAGACCATCCGCCGTTGTGCGGTCCGCTTGCGATAGTAGTCGCGCAGGAAGTCGAGCGTCTCGGCGAGGCGGCCCGTCTGTTCGCCGATGCGCACCACCCCGCAGTCCAGGGGTCGGAACGCCCCGCTGCGCTCCATGGCCTGCCAAAAGGCCGAACCGCCCACCACCCCGTCGTAAAGGCCCTTCAGGAGCCCTTTCATCCGCACATCCCGCTCGCCCTCGATCAGCAGCGCAAAGGCATGTGAAAAATCCAGTCCCGCAGTCAGCAGGGCGTGCAGTTCGGCGTAGAATACCTCCCGTCGCGCATCCGTTATCTTACTTTTCGTAGTCATAGCCTTCTTCGATCTCTTCCAGCGATCTTCGGTATTGCTCCCGGAGCGGAAGTTCCACCGGGAAGCGGAGCGTGAACCCCTCCGCAAGGGCGACCTCCAAGGTATCGGGGGCACTCCCGGAGAGCCGCAGCCCGGCCACGCCTGCCATCAGCGTATCCCGAAACTCCCCGGAGCGGTAGACCAGCGCCGAATCGCATAACGCCAGAGCCGACTCCCGACTGCCGTAGTAAACCGCCACACCTTCGCGCCCGGTACGAATGCTGTCGGCAGAGGCCGCCAGCGACTCCAGCCGGAAATATCCGTCGCGACGGCGTCCGTTTTCCAGCAACGCCTCTGCACGCCGGGCCTGCAGGCGGGTAAAAAGCGTCAGGCCGTCCATCACGGCGAAGAAGACGATGCCCGCCACAAGCATCATCACCAGCGTCTCGACCAGCGTCGAAGCACGCAGCGTGTGGTTCAGTCCCGGCATTCGACCAGCTGTTTAAGGGCAATTCGTTTGCGGCTGCCGTCGATGCGCGCCGAGACGGTCACGACCTGCAGGTCCGAAAACCCGCGGTAAGTTTCGACCCAAACCATAACTGTACCCCAGTCGTACGCCTCGGCATAGTCGCCGCAGGGCCACATGCCGGTGGCGTATTTGTCGAAAGCCCGCCCGACGCGGTAGTCGGCCTCGGCCACCAGCAGCGCGTCGTCATCGCGCACCGTCAGACGCGGCAGCAGCTCCATCACCACGGCAAAGACCGTCAGGAACAGTACGGCAGCCACGATGGCTTCCAACAGCGAGGCTCCTTTCAGTCGACGCATGCCGCCTCCTTTCTCCGCGCAGCCGCCAGCCAGAGGGGCTGGGCCGTCACGGGATTTTTGAGCAATGTCACATCATAGAGCATATCCTTGTAGTAGCCCTGAGGCGAGAAGTAGACCGACTGCCGCAGGAAAGCCCGCCCCGCGACGATGCCCTGCACCTGGGCCACGCCGTTGACCCACACGAGACCCCTCAGGCGCGCCGTACGCGACTGGCGGTAGTTGGCCGTAATCTTTTTGCGGCGGACCGTATCGCAGACAACGGCATAACCGTTCACCTCGGCCCGGTCACCCACCTCGGCATATTGCTGTGCATAGATTCCCGAGGGGTATTCCAGCACGGCGCGGGGTTCGACGACGAGCGTATCGCAGGCAAACAGTTGCGCGGCGATGCGCGCGCCGCTGCCCACGGTAATCTTACGCGCCACGACGAGCAGATGTTCCATGTGGCACGTAGAGTCGATGCGCAGGCAGTCGGCATAGAGCACGACGCGACCGCGGAGCGCACAATCGCCCACCTCGGCATTGCCGAGGCGGAAAACGGCAGCGGAATCGCACCGGAAAGAGCAGGAGAGGCTGTCGGGAAGTGCATCCGACGATCGCCCGAGCGGGGTAAAAAGCGCGGCCACACGACGCAGGACCTCCGCATCGGGCTCCGGAAGCCTGGATTCGGAGCGCAGGATGGCCGTGCGCAGGAGTTGGGGACCCCGGTAGAAATCGGAACCTACGCGTCCGTAGACCACTCCATTCTGCGGCAGGCGCAGCGCTCCCTGCAGGAGGGTTTGCCCGGCAAGCGTCACCGCCGAGCGGTTGTCGGCATAGAAGAGCGTGTTCGAAGCGTCGGGTTCCGCGCCGTACAGACGACAGGTTGTGATAAGTGAATCGGCTGTCCGGACCCGCACAGCTTCGTACAATCCCCACGGTTCCGCCCCGACGAAGACCCGCGACTGCGGCAGGGAGTCGCAGAGCCGGAAACCATCTGAAGCGGTCAGGGCATCATTATCCGGATGCAGTCGCCAGAGGGCATAGGCCGATTCGACATCAGCACGCGCCTGCCTCAGCCGCCGGCTGCGGGCGAAGAGCAGCGACTCCTGTTCCCAGAGCATCACCAGCCCCAGCAGTGTCGTCAGCATCACCACCGACACCACGACCACCGTAGGCAGCACGTTCCCGCGCAGGTATGTGCCCGGAGGTTTCATAGCGCACACCGTTTTACGCCGTACGTCACACCGTCCTTACACAGGTAGAGCGAATCAGCGTCGAAGTTCGCGAGCACGAACCCTCCGGCCGAATCCCCGCGCCGGAGTTCATACTGCTGATCGCCAAGGGTCAGGATATGAAGCGGCTGCCCGGCGGAGGTCACCGTTCCCAGGTGGGCGATCTTCACCCGCTCCCGTTTTACAGGGGCGGCTTTCGGCGCCGGGAGGTTCCGCACGGCAGGGCGCGGGGCCGTCACATGGCGCGGCGCGCCCTTCAGGAACGGGTCCGGGTAGTCGAGTCGCAGGGTATCGGCCGCAGGTCGTGCGGCAGCAGGCTGCACGGGCTTCGGGCGGGCTGCCGGGGCGCGGTCGTCGGCAGGAGCGAAGATTTTCCACGCCACGATACCCCAGACCGCCGCAACGGCTGCCAGCAGCAGGTATGTCGTCCAGCGCGACTTCATCACTCTGGGTCTTCGGGGGTTTCCGGGGCTGCGACGGTCAGGCTCCGGGTTTCGGTGCGGGTCCTGTAGCCGCCGTTGAAGCCCGTAACCGACCATTCGTACTCCCCGGCCGTGAGGTCCACGCGGCATCCATAGCTATGGGAGAGCGAATCGGCATAGATCACCGTATCGGCGACGATGCGTTCCGCGGCCCCGAACGAAGGCGCGACCACCGTAAATTCGTAGCCGGCGGCATATTGCATGGCTGCCCAGCGGAACTCCACCCTTCCGGGAGCGAGCGTCGTCCGGTCCGCAGGAGCGGTAATCCGCACCTCCTTGCCGGAAATATCCTCTTCGAGCACCTCGCAGCCGACGGCCAGCAGGGCAAATAAAACGGGCAGCAGTTTATTCATGGCGTTATTTTTTAAGTACGATTTGCTGGATATAGAGGGTCAGCGTCAGTTGCATCCGACGCGTCCGGCGTTCCGGCGCGGCCTGCCAGTCGAGCGAACGCAGACGGCAGGCGGGGAGCGTGCGTTCGAGCGCATCGACGACCTGTAGCAGCGGCCCATAGCCGCCCGTCAGGGTCAGCTGCGCGGTATGCACCGCCACGCCGTCGCGTTCCGCCGTGACGAGCGGTTCATAGCCCGCGACCTGCACGGCATGTTGCGCGGCGGCGCGCCGCACCGTGTCGAGCAGTCCGCCCGATAGGATCAGTTCGCGGTCTCCGGCATGGGGCGCCGCAGGCTGCGCCGCCATCAGGGCGAGGGTTTCCAGCCGTGCGGCCAGCCGCCGGCAGTCGCTCCACGCCGTAAAGGTGTCGTGCAGGGCGAAGTGCCACGCCATCCACGGCAGCACCACGGCCAGCCCGGCCAGCAGCACGATTCCCCGGTATTTGTACGGCAGTGTCATAAGGCGGTCTCGATACGGAACGCCAGCCGGTCGCCGTCGCGTTCCTTTTCCACATGGGTGAGCCGCACCTCGCGCCAGCAGGCCGCCGCAGGAAGTCGCTGCACGAATGCCGAGATGTCGGCCGCCGCAGGAGCCGTTCCGCAGACGACGACCCGGTCATCGAGCCGTTGCAACGGTTTCCCCGCTTCGAAGCGTTTGGTGAGCGGCTCGACCGCCAGCTGCGTCAGCACGACCCGTTCGGGAACCGCCCCGGCGATACAGTCACACACCACGGCCCACGGCACTGCCCGACGCGTCGAAAACTCAGCCAGCAGTTCCCGCTGCCGGGCTCCCGCCGAGGCGGCGTTCGAGGCCGTACGTTCCCGGGCCGCGATCTCCTCCTGCAACATCTGCCGCCGGGCGTTCAGGTCCAGGGAAAGCATGGCATTGGCCGCGAGCACGCACAGGAACACCCCCAGCACCGGAAGCGCCGCCCGCCGCACCAGGGCCTGCGCCGCAGCCGAGGATTCAGCCGTCGGGCGTACAAACGTTCGCCAGCGCAGTTCCGCATAGAATTGCCGGGCAAACTCACCGGCCGTTTCGCCGAAATCCGCACCCGCGTCGGCACAGAAAATACGCACCGGAACAATGCACTCTGCGGCGAGTTCTTCGGTCAGTGGACCCAGATGCTCCTGGCGGACAAAGGAGGTCGCCCCACCCACGGAACTCCATAGGAATGTCTCCGGATCGGCCTTGATACGCGCTGTGATCTGCGAATCATCCGGTTTCGTGATGATCCCGTGGCCGGATACGACCACCGCCGCCAGTGTGTTCTTCGCCGCGCTCCGTTCGGCCGGAGTCACACCATCCGGACGCCACACGAAAACCTCCGTACGGCAGCTTCCGTCCGCGGCAAGCTCCGCCCGGACGAAGGAAATACGGTTCAGGATATAAGGGATCCGTTTCATTCTATGACCGTGGGTTTGATGAACACGTTGAGCGTGCGCTCGACCTTGTTGCGCTTCTCCTTGCCGAAGAACCACTTGATAACCGGGACGCGGGCCAGGAACGGAATGCCCCGCGACGATTTCTCCATCGAGTTGCGGTCGAGGCCGCCGAGGAGCACCATTTCTTCATTCTGCACCTTGACAATCGATTTGAAGCTCCGCGTGGCGGTTCCCGGAGGGGCATTCTCTTGTTCGCGGCCCGTGAACTCGGTCTGCTCGAACTCGATTTCGAGCGTAATCTGCCTATCGGTCGAAACATAGGGCGTCACCTTGATCGAAAGGTTCGCATCGACCGATTTCCACTGGTAGGACTCCGACGAAATGGGGTTCTGCGTGCCGTAATAGTTGTTCTGCACCTCCTTGTAATACTGCGTCTCACCGCTGGTGAGCGTCGCTTCGTGGCCGTTGAGCGTCGAGAGCTTGGGCGTGGATTGCAGGCGCACCGTACCGTTCTCCTCCAAAGCTTGCAGGCTCAGGTAGAAATTCGGCGTCACACGTCCCAGGTTTACCGTCCCCTGCATGCGTTGCAGCAGGTTGTTCACCGCTTCCGCGCTGTAAGTCATATCCACACCCGGCCCCAGCGTCCCGGAGGTCCGCACGGGTGATTTCCCGACACCGCCGCCGAGGCCGATCTCGCGGATATTGCTTTTCGTGATGTCGGCGATGATGATCTCCATCGTGATCAGCGGTACGGGCTTATCCACCGATCTGAGGAATGTCTCGACCCGCACCACATCCCTCCGGTCGCCCGAAAGGATCAGGCTGTTCAGGTCCGGGAAGGTCTTCAGTTCGACGCCCTGTTTCAGCGCCGCGGGGATGATCTCCTCGACCTTTGAAACAGCCCGGAAAGCCAGCGGAACGATCGTCGCCGAGGAGAGCCCGTCGCTCTGCGACGCCCCGAAGACGTAGATACCCCGTTCGCAGTAGTAGGAATACGGCGAGCCTTTGAGCAGCACGGCCAGCAGCGTCTCGAAATCCGTATCGTCAACCCAGATGCCCGTGGTAAGGCTCACCGGGGACTTGAAGTAATAGTTCAGGCCCAGTTGTTCGCAGAGGTCCAGGATAACGTCCTGCACGCTCCCCCGGGCGATATGCGCCGTGATGCGCCCCAGCGAATCGGCCTGCAGTTCGTTTTGCGAGAACTGGCGCCGCCGCGTATAGGACGGCCCCGGCGAACCGCCTTCGGGCTGCGAAGCCTGCTCCCGGTAGAGGGTCCAGACCTGCGAAGCGTCCTTCTCGGCCACAAGGCCGTTGACCGAAGCCAGCGTATGCAGGGCCCCGTCGAAAGGCATTGCCCGCACATAGCCCGAGACCTTATAATCGTACAAAGGCTGCGGAACGATGATATTCCGTCCCGAAAAGGTCGTGATCTTCTTCGCCACGTCAATCAGCCGCTCGCCCCGCAGGTCATAGAACAGCGTCGTGTCGGCGGCATTGTAGAAGATATCCGGGTCGGGCTGCGGCTGCGGAACAGATGCGGCTGGAAAGACCGAGAGGATATTGCCCGTGGTCTCCACGTCGAGCCGGTACTCCCGGCAGAGGAAGCGCACCAGGTCGTCGACACGCGCCCGGGTGAAATTGCACGACACCGGTACGTTCTCGACGCTCCTCACGCTCAGGTTGACGCCGCTCGCACGCGCAATGTTGCGCAAGAGCTCCCCAAGGGGCAGGCGCCCCGCCGTAACGTCTACCGTGCGGGCGAAGGTCGAATCGCGCTCCACAAGCGCCTCCAGCGTGCGGTCGATGGCCACAAAGCGGGCCGAGTCGCTCTGGGCGGCGCAAAAAGCGGGAAACAGCAGGAACAGCAGGCACAGGTATTTCATAGGCTAATAGTTCAACAGGGGAATCAATTCGTCGAGGGAGGTTTCGCCGCGCAGGAAAAGCCCCACGACGGCGTCTTTGAGCAACGGAATACCGCGCTTGGCAAGCATCGGGGCCACGTCGGAGAGTCCGTTCCGCGCCGCAGTCGAAAGTTCGTCGTCCATCGGGATCACCTCATACACGGCGCGGCGACCGCTGTAACCCGTATAGAAGCACCGCTCGCACCCCACGGCTTCGAAGTGGGCTTCGGCATCCGGAACCAGCCGCCGCACCTCGTCCGTTGCCGCGACCTCCCGTTTGCAACGCGAGCACAGCAGGCGCACCAAGCGCTGCGCGACGGTCATCACCAGCGTATTGGCCACCAGATAGGGATGCACGCCCATGTCCGACAGGCGTGCCACGGCGCCCCATGCCGTATTGGTGTGGATCGTCGAGAACAGCAGGTGACCCGTCAGCGACGATCGCACGGCCATCTGCGCCGTATCGCCGTCGCGAATCTCGCCCAGCATGATGATGTCCGGGTCCTGCCGCAGGAACGTGCGCAGCGCACTGCCGAACGTTAGTCCGATCTCCTCCTTCAGCTGCGTCTGGTTGACCCCTTCGAGCGTATACTCGATGGGGTCTTCGATCGTCAGTATGTTGTCCGACGTGCGGTTCAGCCGCCGCAGCGTGGCGTAGAGCGTCGTGCTCTTGCCCGAGCCTGTCGGTCCGCAGATCAGCACCATGCCGAACGGCCGTGCGATCGAACGGCAGTAATCGTCGTACTGGCGTTCGGAAAAGCCCAGGTTTTTCAGTTCCAGCAGTTCCACATGGCGGGTCAAGAGGCGCAGCACCACCTTCTCGCCGTAGATCGTCGGTAGGGTCGAAACACGCACGTCGAATTTGTTTCCGTCGCGGTCGTAGAGGATGCGCCCGTCCTGCGGCAACCGTTTTTCGGAAATGTCGAGGTTTGCGAGTATCTTGATCTGGTTCACGAGCGGCGCATACTGCGTCCGCTCGACGACGTAGCGTTCTGTGAGTTTACCGTCGATGCGCAACCGGATGCGGCAACGCTCCTCATAAGGTTCGATATGGATGTCGCTGGCATAGTCGCGGAACGCCTCGCCGACGAGCGACATCAGGAAGCCCTGGCCCGACGAAATATCCGTCAAGCGGCCGGTGGCCGGGGCTTTGGAGGCCGTATCCGGGCGGTAGTATTGCAGCAGCAACCGCTGCAGGTCCTCATTGGCGACCGGCTCGACCGTGACATGCCAGCCGTAAAGCACCTCCAGTTCCGCGCAGGCGTCGCCGTAATCCCGGTCTGCGGCCCCATAGCAGCAGACATCCGCACCCTGCCTGCGAACCGGGACAAGTTGATACTCGCCGGCTTCGGAAGCGCTCAGAAGCTGGATGACCTCGGTAGGGATTGTGTGCGTCAGTTCCATAATCCGAAAGTTTTACATAACACATAAACACCAAGTACAACAGCCATTATTCCCGCGAAAGGGATTGTTTCGGTGCGTTTCACCATCCACCAGGCCAAGGCCGCGAGGCAGGAGACAAGCAGGAAACGCACATAGGAACCGGGAACGAACAACGGAACGACCGCAATCATCATGACGATATCCCCCAGTCCGAAACTCTGCTCAAAAAACGTTCGGACCGGCCGATGGCGAAGCAGTTGGTATCCCAGCATGGCCGCGCTGAAGATCACGAGAATGCCCGCATTGACACCTGCATGCAACAACATCGGCCGAAATCCAAAAGAGGTCCATCCGACTGCGACAGCCTCACCGCAGAGAACTGCCAATGACCAAACCGATACGCACCGCATTCGGAAATCGGTGTATACGAGCGGTGCTGCCGGAACCAGCAACAGCAAATAAGGCCAGAGGGGAGGCATAGCGGTCAGTCTTTGACGGTTTCTTTCAATTCCTTGTCCTGGTTAATCTCCCAGACATTATACGTCCCGTCGCCATCGAAATCCACAACGGCGGTGGCCGTGGCTCGGAAACCGTGCTCCGAAGCCTCGACGATCTCGATCAGGTAATTGGCCTGACCGCCGTCCGTGACCAGCTTCGACTGCTCGAAACCCAACTCGTCCAGCGAGGGCGAATAGCGCGAATAGGTATAGAAATTACTCTTCTGGAGCGTATGCAGATAGGTCAGTTGCTGCTGGGCCTCGGTGGCTTTCGCCCGCGAAATCAAGGGCATCAGGTTCGGCAACGCGATCAGAACTAGAATACCGATAATAACCAGCACAACCAGTAATTCTGGCAAAGAAAAGGCTCGGAGACGAGAGAAAACAAGAGATGGGGATTTGCTCATAATCGGGGAATACATTAATATAGCAAAATTAGGCAACAATCTGCAAGATAGAACGCAAACCGGCCAAAATCCAATACTTACAAAAATATCACAATAATCTGATTATCAATGCAAACTAAAAGAGAATATATAGACAGAAGCTTACGTCGGATTATTGTGATCAATTATCCGTTTTTTACCTCTATTTTTACGATGTTTAAAACCGACCGCCTTATTTATTCCTTGTTTGAGTTTAGCCTGAATACGATGGTACTTAACATAAAGATTCCCGACCGTCTTCATATTGTAGATAGTACATAATTCACGATGTGTAAATCCTTGATCGAGAAATGTGCATAAGAATCGTTCATCTTCTTTTAAATGTGAATATTTCTTATCTGAGATATCTATCAAATCGTCGGATTTTAATTGTCGGATATTAATCCTATCTTTGAATTTCTCAAAGAATACTTGTGGAGACTCGTTGTATACATAACCCAAATCCAACAGGCTCCGAATCAACCGAATCTGTTTGTCTATTCTTCGTTCCATAAAACGGACACGACGACGAATGCGGTAAATTGAGTAGTACAGAAATACGATCAGCAGGATTAAAACAACGATAGTACCGCCTGCAAGAATCAAGACTGTAATGAGCTTCGAAGGGGAGCTTTCCAATTCCGGGTCCGGTAAAAAAGAGTAGAATGGATTGGCAAATAATTTGCCGCTACAATACAGATTATTGCGCAGTACCGGACACCAACGCAATAGGACAAATGCGGAACATGTACCGCAGAAAAAGAATAAATGCTTCATATAGTTACTTTTAAGTACCTAAATAAAGCACGAACTATAACAAGTCCTCTCTCAGGAATCTCCAAAAACCTATGTAAAAGACAAGTTAAGTTCGTGCTGTTTTATTTGCACGAACTACCCTTGTTTATCCTTTTACATCTTGATAAATCTGGAGAATTTAAGAGAGAGGAATAAACGCTGTTAGGCTATATTTCAATATTTTCTAATACCTATTACATAATATCAATTAATATAACAAATATACGAAAATATATCCATTTCTGACGTTCAAACCCAAATATGTTAACTCTCGGGATTTAGAATAAAAAATAGAGCTTCGAAATACCGCTCCGGTATGGTTGCTCTGATGTAAGATTTCGCATACACATTTCTCAATATTATATACTAATAATCAACATATTACATCTGCGATTGTAAGCATTGAATTCCGGCTGATTTTCTTCGCATCTTATCATTTGTTATTTACCTTTGAGATACCCGTCAACCTTTGAATTCGTATAAACTTGGTTGCCGGATTATCCTGTTTGCATCGGGCTTTCTACTGATTGTTTTTGATAATTATCGCTGTTCGAGGCCCTGTTTTGGGAGTCGAATCAGTTCCTTCAATTTCTCAGATGAAAGCAGCAGGTACCTTGTGTACAACTCTAAATAGGAAGGAGGTATAATAATGGACATTTGAATGTTGACTAAAACTTACCGCAACCAAAGTATCGTAACTTATTTTCGACAAGCGTGGCGAAGATTTTATGATTGGAAACAGACAGTTCTGATCCGTGTCGGCGAAGAAACCAACCGCCTTCCCGAGATACCCCGCCGCTAGGGCGAGTCGCTCTCCGAAGAACTCGAATACCGCATCAAGCGCATGGGCGCAATGCTTGAACCCGCCCTGATCATGCTCGTCGGACTGCTGGTCGCCGTGATTCTCATCTCCATGTACATGCCCATGTTCCGACTCGGTGGGATAATGGGTGCCTGAATCTTAATCTTCAAAACCTGCAAAATGAAAACCTTATTGTCTATTTTACGTATTATAACAGCATTCTGTGCGTTCAGATTGCTGATTACAGCAATGCCGTGTTATGCCCAGGCATGGGATGGCCGCGAAATAATTCCGGTCGCCCCTGATGCATGGAACTTTTTGAAATACGGTGGAAATACCGCTCCCGATCTGTATACCGGGACGCTTCACTTCAGCATTCCGTTGTATAGTTACACAGATCCGGATTTCGAGATTCCTTTATCGCTCGATTACACAACGTCCGGATTCATGCCTAATGCGACGACCGGAACGACCGGAATGGGATGGACGCTGAATGCCGGAGGCTATATCTCCCGTGAGGTAAGGCAAGTTCCCGATGGGAGCGATTCCAACTTATCCGGCTCACAGGAATATGCCTTGGATTCATTGACCGGAAATCCATTCGGGCGTAACCCTCACAATTTTGATCAGGAAACGGGAACTTTCTATTATTATATCCCTGGTGGGGGAGGAATGGATGCGAAAAAGGTCGAAACCGAACCCGATGTTTTCTCTTTCAAATTCAACGGCCATTCCGGAAAGTTCATCCTTGCCCGGATTCTCGAAGAGAAATCGCAGAGCATTCAGGCATTTGTCTATGGTACGGCACAACCTGCCGGCGAATACAGAGTAGATGTCGAATTGTTCGGCATGGGTGAGTTTCGCTTCACAATCGTGACTGGAGACGGATTCAAGTACCATTTTGACCGAATGGCAGGTCAGGATGACTGTTGGATTACTAAAAGGTCTTGGGGTAGCGGTGACGATGTGCCTTCGTCATCAGGTACCTCCGTGACTTGGTCTCTGGTGTCGATCGAGGCTCCGAATGGCCGGAAGGTCCGGTTTACATATCGCCTATTCTCCAGTGCGGCATGCGTTAAACCGTCGGTTTCCCAGGGAACTTGCCATTTTCAAAAAAGTGATGATTCTCCCTTTCTTCCGGAACTTGAAACCGAGTTGAATACCTTTCGGGTTGCATCGCATAATATTTATCAGAACAACTATGCTGTTCTCGATTCCATCGTTGTCGAAGATGCCGGACTGGTGATTAAGAACAGGTACAGCACCAGATTACAGACGGAGGGATATATGCGGTCCAACGCGTCTTCGTCCAAAGAGTTATTGTGGCCTATGCAAAAACTGGATAGCATTGAGATCCGGGATGTGATTCGGAACAGGCCGTTGAGGAAGATTTTGTTCTCCTATAAACATCCTCAAAACCTGAATAGCAATCCCGTTCTGATACTGAAGAATGTATATATATCCGGGGAGGGCGATTATTCGATGGATTATAACAATGAAGATGGGGAGTTCCCCTATCAGGGGACTACTTCCGTCGATCATTGGGGATATTACAATGGTGGTGGGAGATATGATGTCGATGATTTTTTGCCGCAAATATCTCTCGATGACAATTTGGTTCAAACCGTAACCAACGACGTACGCGAACCGAATTTTTCGGGATCCATCATGGGCACTTTACGAAAAGTCAGGTATCCGGCAGGAGGCTGGACCCGATTCGAATATGAGCAGCACGACTATTCCGTTTGCCTAACGCGAGATTTGAGCAGCAACAATCTGCCGTATCTGAAACCTACCGGAACTTCATTGCCGGCAGGTGGGGTCAGAATCCGTAAGATCGTCGATTATCCCTCTGTGTCGGATTCGACCTGCCGGGTATATACCTATGAAAACAAAGGACTAAGTTCCGGACTCATATTGCGCTATCCGCAGTATTTCCAGATCGTGATGAATGAGGCTTATTCCGGAGGTAAGAGGACTTTCATTATATATGCAGTACGTGCTTCCTACGGTTTTTATGCACATACGCAGGACCGGTCTTATATCTGCTATCCCGATGTTGTTGAAACGATGGGCAACGGAGCTGTTACGAAATATCATTTCAGCAGCTATTTGGATGCCGAATGCCGGGATTTGTTCCCGAACGAAGAAACGGAAATGCGAGCCGTAGAGGCGGATACGTATTATAATTCCTGTGTGCATGCCGCTTACCTTGAACCGGATTCGCGGCATGCTTTAAGAGGCAAGTTGCTCCGGAAGGAAAGTTATGTGAAAGACCAGTTCAGTCCCTGGTCGGTGGAACGGTATAAATACCGGGTGCAGGGACCGACGCCGCCCTATTGCACCAGCGTAAAAAATGCGATCAGCAAACTGTACGTTTCGAAAAACTATCTGGACAATTGCTTGGCAGATGAGTGGTCATGCACTTATTTCGAAGGTCAAGATTCGCTGATGATTCATAAAAAATATAGTTACAATCGGCTGAATCAGCAAACCGGGGTTTGTACGACCGATTATGGGCTTAAAACTTCGAGGATTTCAGAACGTCTCTACCTCGATGACATCGTTTCGGATTCCGATTCGGTCCATCGGTATATGAAGGAATTGAACGTCATCCGGTTTCCGGTTAAAACACTTACTGCATTTTTCGGAGCGACGGATCCTAGCCGAATTGGATACGAGTTGACGGACGGAACCTATTATGAATTTCAGAGAAACGGCAACATGATTTGTGTCAGCAGTGTGAAGAAAGCCAAAATTCCGCCGGCAGGAAATGGTTTAGGTACATTTTGCGGATTCGATTTCGATCACTTGCTGATTACGGCTGCGTCTTACCGATATAACCACAAAAATTATCCGGTGGAGATACGAAACCGGGCGGACAGACCTACCTGCATCGTATGGGGATACAACGGTTTGTATCCGGTAGCGAAAATCGAGAATTGTTCCCTCTATGAATTCGAAAAAATTCTGCTTTCCAGTCATCAAGGCTACGTTTTCAATGCGGAACTTCCGAGTTCCCTTCAATATGTCATTTATCAGCGCAATGATATGGAGATGACCGCCTATGACTATATACCGAATGTCGGGGTGACGTGTATTCGGGACCCAGCCGAACGTTGTACTTATTACGAATACGATCATGACGGGAAACTGAGTTGTATTGCGGATGATAAGTTGCGGTTGGTAAAAGCATTCAAATATCATATCAAGAACCAGTAAAGCCGACAGTCATGAAAAAGATCATAAGTTTATTCCTGTTTCTGTTCCTGCATTTTACCGTATTTGCGGGAAATCTCTCGTTCTCGTTCGGAGACATTGCCCACATTCTGGACGTGTCGCCATCTTTCGTATCCCAAGCCGGTGGCACAGTGATCATGTCTTTCGAGGTGACCTGGGAAAAAGATTATCAGATCGGCAGCGATCTGCAATTTATTATCAATGGTAATGTATTGTCGTCCGGAATCGTCTGTTCGCAGGTCCGAAAGGCCGGAGGATCGTCCGATTATGCGAATTACGAGGCGCAACTTGAAATCGGCGCTATAACGGTCGAGGAATTTCGGCGGGAAATATCTTTCCGGGGAGCCGAGGATCGCGACGGAATCGTCGTACTGCAAGGCGGCGAAACGCTTCAAGGAACGATTTCGGGTAGTAATTGCGAGAACATGTTCCCGGGACAACGGTTCGACATCCTTGTCAGCGATGCGGAAATCGGTGCCTGGTATACACTTTACAGGTGCGAAGGCGCTGAAATGGTGGAAATTGAGACTAAAATTGCCTCGAAATCGACTTTTTATTTCTCGCTTGTCGATTGCCCGGGTACGTATGTCGTTGGAAACGGAGCTTCCTGGTGTGAGGGTGTAGTCCATGCCTATGAGGCCGTCATCTTCTCTCCGGATTTTTTCAATTCCGGCTATTCCGGCGATATCGAACTTCCAGCCGACGGTGGGGTGTATTCCGGAACGCTTGAAGCGAAAGATGAAATCCCCATCGAAGTAACCGAGTTTTATCTGGGAATGCTTTCCGGAGAGTTTACGAATTTATGGAGTGAATATCTCGGATTTACGATCGTGGGATATAGTAATGACCATAAGCGACTGTATTACCAGATCGTATGCGGACCTAACATATCGAACGTCCCGCGTGTCGGAGACACACAATTCGTGTATAAAAGCGGGAATGTGGAGAGGACGATTAAGTTCGTTCAGCCCGCAGGCGGCGTTCTGCGCCCGTATCGGGTTTCGTCCCAAACGAATACCGGCCGTACGGCCTTGACGGTGCACCTCAGCGGATCGCAACCGATGGTCATGTATTATTTGCGTGATGACCAAGGTGCGAGAATTCGTAGTATGTCGGGAACGGGCAGTCCCCTGCGTTTCGAAGGAGTGGATACGATGGGGGTGTATACGGTTCTGGCCTATTACGAAGATATGGAAAATATGGCTGAATTGGAGATGTTGGGCAAGGCGCAAATGCCTGTTATATTGCCTGACTTTGATGATGAAGATCCACAAGAGCCGGAAAATTATGTGCGGAATTATACGTTTACATCGGCCGATCAGGATTATACACTCGATGCTACGTATTATAACGGTCTCGGTTATCCGCTCCAAACCGTTCTCGGACATGCGTCGGGTGACGGGCGCAAAAATATAATAACGCCGATTTATTATGATAATATGCTGAATCCCGATGTGCATGTCTGTCTGCCCTATGCGGACGAGGCCGAAGGCGTCAGGATGGGGGATAATCCCGAAGAGGCGCAGCGCGGGTTTTACGACTGGTTGTATGGTCCGGAAGAGGGAGAGTATGCGTATGTAGCGAATGACTTCGAGGCTTCCTCGCGCACCCGGATTCTCCGGTCAATGAACGCTGGACGGGTATTTCGCAATCACATGAAATATAAGGAGCATTCGTATAGGTTCAACGCTGATTTCGAAGTGCGCGATGATGCCAATGAATTTTATGCCGCGGGAGCCTTGTTGAAGCACACCGTAAAAAATGAAGATGGCAATCTGACGGTCGAATTTAGGGATATAACGGATCGGATCCGCCTGCAGCAGGATATAGATACGGAGGGAAATATCGTCCGCGATGTTCATTATACGTACAACCATCTCGATCGGCTTTCGTCGGTTAGTACCGGTTTTTTGTATGAATATGACAGTTTGGGGCGAGTTGCGGAACGGAGATTACCCGGAGGTCGGGATGAAATAGTTTTTTACGACGATGAAGACCGGATTATCTACAGGGGAACTCGCGGCACGCATTTCAAATATGAATACGATGATTTCGGCAGAATAGCGAACGTTTATGCCAAGCCCAGCATCTGGTACAGTTATTTTTCGATGAACGACTCGCTATCGCGCTGTGCTCCGGGAGAACATCCCATTCTGAATTTTGGAGGGACACTGATCTCTTCCTATGAATACGGGACGACGCGAGATGGCGAACTTGCATTTCAGCCTGTTGAAGGGGTTGTTTCGCAAAGTGATGTGAGTGAAAAGATCCGGGGGTTCAAAACGTATGAGAAGCAACTGATCGTACAGGACAGCATGCTCTTGGCTGAATTCCCAGAATATGTCGAGCGGGCCTATTATTACGATTATAGGGGCCGTGTCATTCAACGGGTCGAGAAAACCCATCTGGGGAGTATTTTGCGCACGAGTTATAAATACGATTTTATGGGTAATACGCTGGTTTCGGACGAACAGCATACTAAAGCAGACGAGTTCGACGACGGAATCCGAATATCCTACGTGTATGATTCCCGGAATCGGATAACCCAGGAGTCCGCGGAGATGCGCAACGGGGCCAGTTCGTTGGTAACTTGTGAATACGACGATCTCGGCCGGTTGAGTCGGAAAACTTATTATATCGACGACCGCGCTGTTACCGAAACGTATGATTATAATATGCAGGGATGGCAGACCCGCCGTCAGAGCGAATATTTCGATCAGCAGCTGATCTATTATGACACAGTGGGACTGCTCCCTACATCGCGTCTCTTTTCCGGGAACATCGCGGGGATTCAATGGCAACACAAGGCCAAATCGAGCTATGCCTATGTTTTCCAATATGACGGACAGGATCGGTTGCTGAGTGCGAATCTGTACGATAGAAACTCGGATATTCCCCGGCAAGATGAATACAGCGAATATTTCGATTATTATCCGGATGGGAACGTCAAGGCCGTTCGGCGTTACAATGTTTACAGCGATTCGGTGGATGATATTTCCTTTGCCGAAGGGAATCGCCCCAACTACCTGACGGACCATGCGCACGACGATGTCCGCTATGCGTTGAGCTTTGACGAGCGCGGCAATTTGATCCGGGACGAATACAATAATTTGGAACTGAGCTATAATTTCCTTAATTTAGTATCCCGTACCGCGACCCAAACCGAAAGCGAGGGAGCCGTCGATTATTATACTTATCTGGCCGACGGTACCAAGTGCGCTTTGATCGGTAATTACGATGCCGGCTACGATTACATAGGTTCTTTGGTATATCGGAACAATGGAGGTTCCCGCAACTTTGACAGCGCACCTTTCGGTTCGGGCCGTTTTCGGGCCGTAACCGGCGAAGGGTCCTGGCAGGCCGTACCGTTGTATTTCCTGCAGGATCATCTGGGGAGTACACGCGTCGTCATAAGCGGATCGGAACCTGATGCGACGTATGATTATTATCCCTACGGTATGTTGTGGGCCGATGCCGGGCATCCTGTATCGGATAACAATTACCTGTTCAACGGCAAGGAGTGGCAGGCCCAGGACGCTATAAATATGTATGATTACGGCGCCCGTTTCTACCAGCCCCGTTATGGCCGCTGGCTAGCTGTCGATCCGCTGGCAGAGAAGTATTATTCGGTCAGCCCGTATGCTTATTGTGCGGGGAATCCCGTGAATCATATTGATTATGAGGGGAGATTGATTGGCTTTTACGTTGCGGGCCGAAGTGGTGATATTGTCAATATCCCCGGTGATCAGGATTTGTCGTCCGTTGGTTATCACTATTTAGGTTCGGATGATGCTACGGTAGGTGAAATCAGGGACAATTATGCCGCTTACCAGGCCCGACAGGAAAAGGGCAAGGCTATGATGAGCATTTTTTCTCCGGATAATGTGGGCGCAATTCTTGGAATCGCAATGGGTGTAGGCGAGGCTCCTCAAAGAACTATGCATTCGGTCCGGAGGTTGGCGACTTCGACTTCATCAGGTGTGTGGAAATTGCATCCTTTAGAACGAGGTTGGGCGATAGAAAAGCGATTGAGCGGCTGGGGTAATAATTTCCCGGTTATTGATAAGTTTGAAAAAGGTATTGCGACAAGTATCAAAAGTCTGGACTTGAATGCTCCGACATACCAAAAGACTGGTAAGGTGTTTAATACACTCAAAGGGTATATAGATGATTTAGCCCGGTTTAACGGTGCTAAATGGAAGAATATTAATATTCAAAGTAGCAATATTCTTGGGAAACAGTTGGATTTGGCATTGCCGTTCGGAAGTGGTAGCGCCGTTCAATGGGAGCAAATTCAGCGGGCTATGAAATATGCTTTGCAAAATAATATTACCATGACGATTAATTTCATAAAATAATTAACTTATTATATTATGGCTGATAATTATGTTCAAAAATCCGTATCCTTATATCGAGATGCAAAAAATAATTTGTATTGGTTGTTCCCGAATAATACGATAGAACGAGGTTTTTATATTCTTGGATTACCGGCGAAGAAATTCGATGCGGCCTCTACGGATTGTATGACGTTGATTCATGAAACGTTGGATCTGATGCAATACTGTCGGAGTGTGACCTATGGCGATGCGACGCAGGATCTGAAAGCCCGATTTAAAGCGGAGGTTAAATTATGGTCAGGTTCGCCGGGGTTACAGAAAGCATCATCAGCAGTTTTAACGATTTATTTGACAGATAATGAATTCTGTATAGATGTTTTCTCTGCAAAAAAAGAGGAACGTGGCGCTTATAAATATACGATAAAACGCCCGTTGGAAGCGTCCCGTGATGAATTTGCCGAAGCATTGAAAGAAGCATTTGATTTCTATAAGTGATACCGTGAGGTTAGAATCCTGTTGAAAATCAGCAGGATTCTTATTTTCAAATGTGGGAAGATCGATGGTTGCGACGCAATAATTTTATCCCAACGAAATTCTTTAAGGTCAGTAAAGGCATTCAAGTATATAAATGTCATTTAAAAATAACATAAAATATCTAAATCCTCCGTATTTAGATATGGTCAAGTTATTTGGATATATTTACTATCGGACGATATGCTGGAAATCTTGGACTTCCGGTGATGTATGATCCTCTGCAGCTATTTAGGGATAATATCTTAAATTATTACCAATATCAATAAAAACTATTAAGTTATTTCTGCCGTCGGTACTTTTGATTATAGGGATTCAATACTGTATGTGCGAAACCATTTGCTATCCTCAAGAACGGCGAATTGGCAATCCGGCTTATGAATACAGGAAATTAAAAGAGTGCGAAGTCTCTCCGGAGGTATTCGGTTTAGTAGATCGTTTTATCAACCAGAACAAGAAAGCGTTGTATTACGACACCACAATTATTTATATTTCAGAAAAGTCTATTATCCGTACAGCGAGTCTTTGTCTGTGTATTCTTATTCGGACGATCCCGAGTTCTATGACACATATTTTATAGACGATGACAGTGTTATCGGCTATTTCCGATGCAATGGCTATTACTGCATAATGTTCCGGGATAAGTCTGCAGCCCATTTTGTCGATAAACTGTATTATTATACGGGAAAAGAGCGATCTTTCTTAAGACGTCCGTTTGATATAGATGACTGGTCGGAACCGCAAATACACGAGTTTTATGAATACCAAAACGGCAAATTTACACGTCCGTAACGGCTCCTCTATTTTTAGTTCATTTTTAATCTTTTTAAGGCGACTGATTGTCGCCTTTTTTATGTTTGGACGTATATGGTAATGGCGGATATTCGCTCCATTTCTAATGAGTGCTTTCAACTGTTTTTAGCGAGCTATTTTCCTTCGTTTATACTGAAATTATGTTTAGCTGGCCCTAATAAGCTAATTTTATCTTGGCCCTCAACTGTCTGGCTTTCTTTTGGTTACATTTATCGTAAGGCCTTGATAAGATTTTTGATCTGTAAATGGCTGACTCCTAATATATTAAATATGCAGGCGTAAGATCTGGTTTTTTGTTAAAAATCACAAGAACAAAGCTTCGTGAATTGTACTTTTATAAAAAATATTAACCCTAAATTCTGCATTCATGAGACGTGTTTCCTATTTTTTTATCTTTATCTGCGTATTCTGGATTTCGGCAAGTTACGGGCAGGCAGATGATCCGCAGGATGATCCGTATATAAAACAACAGGTAAACAAAATCGTCCCGCCATCGCCGAACGCATCGTCATTGGGAATTTACGGGAATATCCCAGTCGGTCATTATACAGGCGTACCGAATATAAGTATTCCTATCTATGAAATCAAATCGGGAGATTTTACACTGCCGATAGCACTTTCATACCACGCTTCAGGTATCAAGGTTGCGCAGGAAGCCAGTAGCGTCGGTCTAGGATGGGTATTAAATGCCGGGGGATGTATTGTCAGGGAGATAAAGCATTGGGACGACTTTGCTTATGGAGGTTATTATTCTGATCAATCTTTCCCTGAAAGTGATGAAAACAACGATGTTGTAGATTTTAGAGATAGTCAATATCTCGAATATTTAAATAATAATAAAGACTCTGAGCCAGATATGTTCAGTTATAATTTTGGCAATATGTCCGGAAGCTTTTTCTTTGAACGCTATAAAGACAGTGATACAAATACGTCTTCTAAGGCCGAAGCCATAATTTCAAATAAAGATACCTGGCTTAAAATCGTCTGTACTAAGTTCTATGAAGATGGATATGCTACCAACTTCGAGATTGCGGATGCTTATGGAAATACCTATCTTTTTGGCTCTTCGAGTGCCCTGCGCGAAAATACAAGGACATTTGTATCTACATTAAAGGCTCCTCCGGAAGAGAGGCATTTGATTCGTTACTATCAAGATTTTTCGCCAAGAGAAGAAAAAGAGTACGAAGTTACAACAGCCTGGTACCTGGATAAGATTATTACGGCGAAACGAGATACGATAAAATTCGAATATGAAAAGGAAAAAATATACAGCACTATCAGTGTGAATGAGGATGTCAGCTATATGTTTGCGGCATGGGGCAGTATTGGAGATGGACCTAAGAACGCTTACAAATATTATAATTTGAGTTATACGGAGAATGATCAATTGCTTTTAAAGAAAATATCTTTCAATGGTGGAGTTGTAAATATAGATTATGCTAATAGGGAAGATGTTGATCACACAGAGAATGGGAAAAAAGCAAAGAAAGTGGATTGGTTGACTGTGAAAAATAAGTCAAATAATTATGTTGTCAGAGCAAGATTCAATCATTCCTATATGGGTAATATCATAACGGCTATAACATTGGCGGATAAGGAGCTGAATGCATTGAACTGCCGATTATTATTAGATGGTATATCTCTTTATCGGGACGATGGTTATAAGGCTCAAAACTATAATTTTTCTTATAATAATAATCCATTACCTCAAAAAAATTCGAAACATACGGATTATTGGGGATATTATAACGAAGGTCCCGAGCCGGTTGGGAATCAAAGTTTTCATTACACGCCGCCGGTCCGTTTTAATTATTACGATTCCGAGGGACATGAACAATCATCCATATGTAATGGTGTAAATAAAAATTCGAGCATAGATCGCAGTCAATATGGCATACTCACTTCTATTCAGTATCCGACAGGGGGTAGAACCGATTTTGAATACGAGTTAAATGAGTTCGGTAATACTTTTTTTGATTCGCTCGACTCATTGGTAAAGATTGGCGGCGGCCTAAGAATCAGGAATATATATGATCTTTCAAATACTGCTGATACTACTTCTGTAAGGACTTTTACTTATAAGAAAAATGGAGTATCATCAGGGATCTTAATGACAATCCCGGTTTACTATCTGAGTTTCATTCTAAATCCGAAGCCTATTAACCCCTCCTATGCAGGCCTCTTCTTAAACGGGAACTCTAACTCATACTCACCCATTATGGGGGCCGCATCCGGGATGTATGTGGGTTATTCTTATGTCGAAGAAAAAAATATGACACATGGAACTAATAACGGTTATATAGCTTATAGCTTTGACAACACAGCTAACCGAATTATCCACATCGAGCAACTTATCCGCAATTATCCATCCATACCTAGTATGACTAACGGGCTGCCCGTAGAAATCACTTATTTCGACAGCAGTAATAATCGGGTAAAAAAACGAGCTTCTCCTATAAGCAAGTGGAACAAAAGAAAATTAAAGGATTGATGTGTTATAGGCTGCCTATGGTTGAAAAAGGGGACGCAAAGTTTTATGATCTCTATTCAGAGAGATGGGTATTAGACAGAAAAATAGAAACTCGGTACTTTCCAGGCGATAAAAGCATAAGCCTGAGAACGGCGTATGATTACAACGATACGAACTTGTTGAAAAAATACGAGAAAATCTCGCTGATCGGGGGAGATGAGGACGATACGATTGAGACGTATATAAAATATCCGTCGGATTATGGGAGTGCTCTTTCGGGAATGGTCAACAACAACATGATCGGTATTCCTGTCGAAATAACCAGGAAAAAGAACGGGGGTGTCGTTTCCGGTAATAAAACCTCATTCAGGCAGTTTGGTTTCGGTGTGTATTTGCCGGAAGTCTATTCCGAATTGGATACGAGTTCGGGGACTTATTATACACAATATACAATAAATCGGTATGATTCCCGGGGAAATATACTTCAACTCTTAGAAAAGGACAATATTCCCACGTCATACCTTTGGTCCTATAATGGCGAATATCCTGTTGCCGAGATTAAGAATGCAACCTATTCCCAGGTTGTGAATGCTTTGGGTGCTTCTGTCGTTGCAGCTATCAATAACTACAATGGCAGTTCGTTCTCTCCAGTTCCGGACTTTCAGGCGTATGGAGCGATCTTGCGCAGCAAACTGCCCAATGCTCTCATTTCGGTCTATACCTACAAGCCCTTGGTGGGAGGAACCGGCATCACCGATCCTTCCGGTCGGACAACACGGTACGGATATGATTCGTTCAACAGACTGTCCGAGATAAGAGATGACAAAGGGAAAAATGGCAATCTGATGCAAAAGTTCGAATATAAGATGACAAGTAATAATTGACGGTCATGAAAAAGATAATAATAACATTGCTCACAATATGTCCGGGAGTGTGTACCTCGCTGTTCGCACAAACAATCCCGCTTAAAGGCGGCTCTATCTCCCAGCATCAAACCATCATCTTGGGTGAGACCCCAGCCACGCTGACGAGTTCCGTTGCGGCATCGGGCGGCTCGGCGCCGATCGCATACGCATGGGAATCGAGTATCGATAATTCGAAATGGATACCTATATCAGGGGCATCCTCGGCTTCCTACAATCCCCGTTCGTTGACTGAAAATACATTCTTTCGCCGCAAAGCCACGGCGGGAACTCAGACTGCTTATTCGAATACGGTTACGATATCCGTAATTTATGTTACGAACAATGTCAATTACATCCTGACTCAAACCTAATATTCGAATACGGCCATGATATTGATGAAAGCGCCGATCGTGGAATACCTCTCATTTAAGCCGGTTGCGAATGTGGTCTCCGAAGAGGACCGAGACAATCGCACGCGAAGCCTCAAAACATACGAAAAAATGGCGGTACTGGGTGGTGATACGACAGCCGGGGCATTTGTCGGGCGGGCTTTTTATTACGACTATCGTGGCCACGTAATCCAAACCGTCGAAAAGAATCACCTGGGTGGCATCAGCCGTTACAGTTCCAAGTACGATTTTGCGGGAAATGTCTTGAAAAAGCACGAACAGCATTCCTTGGGTCAGGAATTGAGCACTCCGGATGATTATTATCAAAAACTCACGGAATTCACTTACGATCACCGCGGCCGATTATTGACAGAACAAACGGCCTTGAACGGTAGCGAGCCGGCAACGATCACATATATGTACGACCAACTGGGTCGTCTCAGCGGTAAGGCCTATGGTCCTTCGGACAAATTGGAGACTATTACGCTGGACCGGCTTCCGGTCGGGACCAACATTCGGGGTTGGACGTTTCGCCGCGACAGAGCAAGTACAAGCGATGTGGTGTACGCGCCTGGATTTTTCCTGTATCCTGCCGGAGTGGTTCGGCTAACCGCCACCAATGGTCTCGAAATCGAGGCGTACACGGAAGATGAGGATTGGATTTGGAGTTCCATGACCGTGCGTATCGGTGCGGATACCCGGTCTTTGATGACCTCCGGTACCTGGCTCGATTTAGACGCTCCGGACCACGATACGTTTACCATCCCCGATGACAAAGACTACATCGTAACGGCGAATAACCTCCCGACAGGAGATTGGGGTTGGGGTTTTGACCGAATAGTAAAAGTAGGATACGCCCCCAATGTCATAGCTGAGGCCTATGACTATAACATCCAGGGTTGGCAGACCGGACAGCAGATCTGTCGAGACGGTAATTCGTTATTCGAGTCCGAATTGCATTATTATGATCCTCAGTTTGCGGAGAGCGCTTCTTCCTACACCGGCAACATCACCGAATGGAGCTGGCGGCAGGGAAGTTCTGCGGATGAGCATACCTATGCTTTCACCTACGATTCCCTTTCTCGCCTGACCGACACGAAACAATATGTCAACGGAACGGCCTGCGACCGGTTTGTCGAGAAGGGACTGACCTACGACCGTAACGGGAACATTCAGACGCTGCAACGCACCTCCGGCGGTGCTGTTTCAGACAGTTTCACTTACAACTATACCGGGAATCAATTAATCTCCCTGTCCGGAACTACCACCGGAACATATAGCTACGATACGAACGGGAATATGACCGCGGACGGCCCGAATAACCTGAACCTGACGTATAATTCGCTGAACCTAACCGAAAAAGTGATGCGCGGCGATACCATTCTGGTAAAATATTCGTATCTTTCAGATGGTACGAAGCTTTCGGCGACAAATGCCGGTGGCAACGGCTTGTATTATTTGGGTTCTTTGGTATATAAGAAGCAAAACGGGGTTCTTTTGTTGGAGAGCGCGTCATTCGGCGGCGGTCGGATTCTCGCCGCTGCGACAACGAACGGAGTAATCTATTCTCCGCAGTATCACCTGACGGACCATCTGGGGAGTGTCCGGGCTATTGTCAACGATACCGGCGAGGTTATCGAACGCAACGACTACTATCCTTTCGGTCTGCGGTGGAACACGGGAACGCTTTCGGATAACCGCTATCGCTACAACGGCAAAGAAATGCAGTTGTTCGTCAATGTCCCCTACACCGACTATGGCGCCCGGATGTCCGATCCAAGATTCCATCTCGGATGGAACGGTCGCGATCCATTGTCTGAAAAATACTATCCGATGAGTCCGTATGCATTTTGTGGAAATAATCCAGTAAAATATATTGATACAGATGGTCGGAAAATAGTTGATACTAAGGGGAATATTTTGTATCAGAATGGCAAATGGACGAATGCAGCAAAGAATACAGATGCGATGCGGGCCGGTAATGCTATGATGAAAACGAATATAGGCAGAAATACTTGGAATGAAATGGCTGCTGCGGCATATGATATTTAATATTCATCCAGGGGCTGGACCCAAGAATGCATTAGGCACAGCAATTACGACTAACAAAGACGATGAAATATTAAAAGTGGATATTAACATTTACGAAGGCTCTATTGCAAAGCAAGTTGATCCAGAAAATACGAGCGTTCAAGCTCAGCAACTACGTTCTATATCAGAAGAAGATCGTATTGGTGCCGTTAGTGTACATGAAGGTACTCATGCTGTTGACAAAACACCAGGAATAGATGATAAATCAAAAAATTCTCCCAGAGAGAAAAAGGCCTATGCAGCACAAAAACAACATATTCAAGAGCTAAAAAGGCAGCAAGAGAGACATAATCCAATTATTTTGCCGTCTCAAAAAAATATTTTTCCATCAATCTCAGTTAAACCTTTATAATCGTAAAATAATGAGAACATTAATTGTAACTATCATCTTTTTTACAATGAATTGTGCGATGTTCATTGAACCAGTTTATTCTAAATCTCCACTTCTTGATTCTGTCAAGGTGGTCGTTGCTAATTATTTTAATAAAATATATGGTAATGAAAACTTATTATTTATACCGGAAGATATTAATAGAAAATTCCAGATTATTGACATAATTACCCGGCAATCTGTTGACAAAGAAGTAAAAAACGGAATGATATATCATTGTGCATTATATGGAGATGATGTGTTCGGGTTTTTCGTATTATTAGAAAATAATAAACTTAATTTGTTAGAGATTAATAATACACTACAAGTAGAACGGGCCAGACTATTTATGAGACGCCATGATTACACATTGGAACAAATGGACCGTTGTTTCGATTATATAACTACTGTATATATTGAAGAACATAGTTCTATGGACTATAAGGAATTTATTGAGAGTACGGATTATATTCAATATATAAAAGAATTGCAGCAGACTCTCAATATTACAGATAAAAACAATGAGAATTGAATAATCGGTTACGCAAGTATGAAATACTCAAAGAAACGATATAATATGAATGTGGATGATTTATAGCATTATGGTATTTTATGATTTCATAAAGATTAATCATGACCAAGCAGCTAATAGCTGCTTGGTTTATCTTTTGTCCCCTACTGCACGTCTGGAATCCGAGATTTCTATATTTGTCTCAGATTCCGGGAACTGGACTTTGCCGCGGTTGCGGAGAGCGTTTCTTCTTATACCTGCAACATCTCCGAATGGAGTTGGCGGCAGCTACTATGGAGTCCTCATCCACGAAATTACCGAAATGCAGGTCGCAAACATGGGCAACTACGCTCATGGCAATCAGCCTGCGCAGCACATGATCGACCTCTACGACTACGCAAGGAAGCCAGAAAAGGCCCAATGGTGGGCCCGCGAAGTGATGGACCGCCTGTATTCGGCCACCCACAGATACTGCGGCGACGAGGACAACGGCCAGACTTCAGCATGGTATGTATTCTCGGCCTTGGGGTTCTATCCCGTATGCCCCGCGTCGGACGAATACACCGTAGGTTCGCCGCTGTTCCGAAAGGCGATGATCCATTTGGAAAACGGTAAAGATATCGTGATTGAAGCCCCCGAGAACGGCCCCGAAAAACGTTATATCGGAAAAATGACCTTGAACGGCAAAGTCTTGCAACGGCCGTTCCTCGAATATACCGAAATCAAAGAAGGAGCGGAGATACTCTTTGATCAGCCGTTGCTGTTCTTCATAAGCCCACGTGTCGGCTAAGTCCAATACCGAACCGTTGGCGATGATGCCTGCGTTGTGGTCGATAAACGTTACGCCGTAAATCCTTCCCACGGGATTTATGCGGAACACGGCGTCGATACCCTCTGCCTTTAACAGCCGCCGGAACTCGTCCCGCGAATTGTGGGGGCTCATGGCGTCCCGGACTGTCTGTCGCAGGCGGTCGAACGCACCGTCTTCTTTCATCTTTACTTTCGACTTCTCGTAATACTTTTGAAGGGTTTTATAACCGACGTCTTGCCGATACGGCTCGACTTGATGGGCGTGCCGATTCCGTAGCCGTTGTCGGTCATGGCGCTGTAGACCACTTCGGCATAATCTCTGCCGTCGATGGTTCCCGTACGCTCTTCGACAGAAATATTGGAGTGTTCCAACAACGTGCGGAATTCTCCGTAAGACGAGCATCTGTAATTTCGCAGACACGACCGGACAACGGACGATATCTGCTGCTTGACATTGCCTTCCTTGTAGTTTACCCTATGCAATCCCACCTTATCGGCCTGCTTCTCTCTCTTGATACTCGGATGCAGATTATATTTGCGTTCCAGATCACGTAATATCTCCATCGAGCACTGGGCCTCGAAATCATGCGGCAGTTTATGTCCGTTCTCATCGACGCGCAACGATACAATGTGGAGATGTTCGCGCGAGATGTCCTTATGTTTGAAAGCGATATAGGGTTGGTTGCCGTAGCCCATGCGTTCCATATATTCGCGTGCAACCTCCCGGAGTTGTTCGTCGGTCAGCTTGTCTTCCGGTGAAGGGTTCAGCGAAACATGGAAAACCGTATTGGTCGTCCTTCTGTTAGCTTCGAGGTACGGCCGGAAACTCTCCATACAGGCATCGATATCGAGGCGTCCGCGTTTATCGTATGGTTCCAGCATCTTCTGCCAATAGAGGATCTCGGCTTCATCCTTATCTACTTTCTCCTTGTTGTAATACATAGCCCCTCCGGGCGAGGAGTCCGACCTTATATTCGCAACCACTCCTTCGCCTGTTTTGCGAAGTTCAGAATCTCGATACTTAAAGCCTTCAGCTCGCGGGTCCGCTGCTCCAACAGAGCGATCTGATGCGGGATAGCGACGTTGGAAAAGTGGGCATTGATGACCTTTACGACCTGATTATAATTCGCACCTATGCGCTGAAATTGGAAATAAAAGTCATTCAGCCGCACGACAAACTGCGTCTTCGAGGGATCGCGTCTGACGACTACGAACTCCTCGACGAAGATCCGTTTGACAATAAAACGGCTGCGGTTATGCTACAGTCGGCTTTGCAAAGCAACTCCTTGAAGCGGATATTCTGCTCTTCATTGAGGCGGAACGAGTATTTATAACTTGGTGTTCGGGGCTTCCTGTCGGTTATGTCTGTCAGTTCTCGGTCGGTATCCATATATAGTTTAAAAAAGGGTCGCGACTTGGGAGTGGCCCAGCCTCGCAGAGCGAGTACCTTTGTCGGACAAAGGTACAGCTCGCTGTTGTCTGGCGACAACAAGAATCCGCGCCGAAGAATTGCTGCCGAAAGTTTCGGAAGTCCTCCTTGACGGGTCCTGAGGCCGGGTCTGTTCCCGGTGCAATATTACGACCGTCGGGCGCTGAAACAAGCCCTCGGTGCGGACTGGTGCGGTCGTGAGCGGACATCGAAACCGAAGCGTTATCCTGTTTATATTGCGGCAGAAATAAAAGGAAGCGTTTGTGAGCCATGAACTTGAATCATCCTAAAAGGCTATCGTGTCGGCGCGATGGCGATTGTCCCGGGCCGAAATTCGTTGTTAAAATTGCTCTTTCCCTCTTTCGGAATAAAGGATATTCATAAACTCTGAATTCCTGAAAGAATGCATTTCTGAATGCAGCAAAAATGCAAAATCTGGCAGAATGGCTATCCCAAAACGCGAGTTGTTGAACCTTTTAAATGCTGTATCATGAACATCACCCCTGTAAACATGGCCGTCTGCAATCAGAAAGGTCGCGTCCAGCAAAACGCCGGGGACGGAAATCCGCAAGACTCGCCCTCGGGCGATTCGCATGGCCTTGCGAATTTCCATCTCCGGCGATAAATTCCCTGCCGGCGGGAAAAGAGCTGGATTGAATCTCCGTATGGAATTTATCCGACCGCTTCTTTTTTCAGAGTCGGAAATTGGAACTGTTCGCCAATTTGGTCCTCTATTCGGCTTATCGCATTACCTATCATTTGGTTTGTCACCTTGGCATAGATATGAGTCGTGGTCGTGTATTTGTGCCCCAGCATTTTTGATACCGTTTCCAGCGGAATACCGTTCATCAATGTGACCGTCGTTGCGAACGTATGCCGCGCTGTGTGAAATTTCAGATTCTTGGTAATTCCGCATTGTCTGGCGATCTGTTTCAGGCAGGCGTCCGAGGATTTCAAGGAAGCGACCGGGAAGACCCTATCCGGATTTCCGGGAAGAAGTCCGTTGAACCGGTTTGTCGGAATACGGTACTTTTCAAGGATTGCCTTTGCGACCGGAAGCAGTTTTACCGTGAACGCGACTTTCGTCTTCTGACGGATACTGCTAATCCACCATGCTCCGTCCGGAGTTTGTGTCAACTTCTCATAACTCAGTTTCGCCAGATCGGCATAGGACAATCCCGTGAAACAGCAGAACAGAAACATATCCCGCGTCCGATCCTGACGCTGCTGACTGACTCTGCCGTTTATCAGTCTGTTGATATCCTCTTCGGTGAGGTATTCGATCTCCGGCTGTTCGGCAACATAATAGTAATAGGCGAACGGATTTTTGTCTGTTTGCCCGTCGTTAAACGCTTTCTTGACGATATGCTGCAACGATTTGATCTCAACGCTGACCGTCGTGTCGGCAAGGCCTCTGACATGCTTCAGATAGGCGGCAAATTTCTCCGCAAAAGACTGATCCAGTTCCGCAAGAGGAATGTCTTTTACCTTGTATTCCCGTTCAATAAACACCCCCAAATCACGTCTTAGGGTTTGATAACGAAGTAAGGAATGGATGGTACGGTCGACTGTAATGCGATCTTTATAAGACCGACAAAATTCATCGCATAACTCCAGTAACAGTTTATACTTTCTGCCGAAACCCAGACAGGCATTTTTCACCTTATCGGCGGAAACATATCCGTCATGGTCGCAGATAGACTGATAGTGTTTACCTATCTGGATACGGATATTATCCAGATGGCGGTTGATACGGTCGGCTTCAAAGCTTTTGCCCTTGGCTCTTCCGCCCTTCACTTCCCACAGATGGGGAGGTACGTTGAGTTTGGCGCTGAACTGGGAAATAGTACCGTTGACGGTAATACGGCCCATGACAGGAAAAACAGGCTGAACTTTGTGTTTGTCCCTTTTAAGATAGAACAGAACCTTGAATGTGCTGCGCATGCTCCGAGGAAATTTAGGGGTTGAAAACTAATTTCTTCAGAGTCGTTTGTCAAGATGAAGGACGATCCAAAAAACTGCAGATGACTGTTTTATGCAAAACACAACAAAACAGACGAGGTAACGATCTGGAAACTGTAACCTCGTCTGGAATTACCTTTTTATGCCGGTTATTCCCAAAAAGAGAAAACTTTTGCAAATATTAAATCATTGAAAACTTAATATTTACACCTTTTTTCTCCTTTCGGAATACAAATGGATAGTACTTCGGTACATTCCGTCCGCCCCGTGTCTCACGATGCACAAAACTTGCCGGCCTAAAATCAAAACTCCCGCCTTTTAGGCGGAATTACAGCAGCGGTGAGAAGACCCGCATCAGCGACTCTGCCCAACGTCGCGGCCGCGGGCGGTTGAACCATTCTCCGGGCGTCAGGGCATGACAGCGCGAAGCGTCTTCTTCGAATACCCCGGCCATGCGGGCCGTGAACTCTCTGTCGTAGACAAAGGCGTTGACTTCGAAATTGTGTTCGAAACTGCGGAAATCCATGTTCGCCGAGCCGATGACGGTCAGGGAGTCGTCGATGATCAGCAGTTTGGAGTGGAGGAAGCCGGGTTTGTAGAAGAGGATCTTCACCCCGGCTTTCATCATGTCGTCGAGGTAGGAGTGCGAGGCCAGGTCTACGACCTTCGAGTCGGAGCGAGCCGGGAGCATCAGCCTTACGTCGATGCCGGCCAGCGCCGCCACCTGCAGGGCCGAGTTCAGCACGTCGGACGGGAGGTAGTAGGGGGTCTGTATCCAGATTCGCTTCCGGGCGTTCGAGACGGCGTAACTGTCGGCCTGTAACAGGGTCCGCCACTTGCCGAACGGTCCGCTCGGCACGATTTGCAGGATGTCGTCCGTATGGCGTTTCGCCGCGGGGTAGTACTCCGCACCTGCGATGTGGCGCTTCGTGGTCGCCGACCAGTCGCTCAGGAACGACGCCTGCAACCCCGCCGCACCGCTGCCCTCGATCCGGAAGTGGGTGTCGCGCCACGATCCCCACTCCGTGCCGCGGACGTAGCGGTCGGCTATGTTCATACCGCCGATAAAGCCGACACAGCCGTCGATGACGGCGATTTTGCGGTGGTTGCGGTAGTTGACCTTGCTGGTGAAAAGCGGGAACTTGACGTGCAGAAACGCGAACACCTCGATTCCCTCGCGGCGCATTCCCTCGAAAAAGGACTTTTTCACGCCGCTGCACCCCACGTCGTCGTAGAGGATGCGCACCTCGACCCCTTCCCGGGCTTTCGCAACCAGCGCATCGCGCAGGCGGCGGCCCGTCGCGTCGTCGCAGAAGATGTAATACTGGATGTGGATGTGGTGCTTCGCCCGGGCGATTTCCGCAAGCAGCGCCTCCATCTTCGACTTTCCGTCGGTGTAGGGAGTGATGCGGCTGCCGTAGAGCGGCACGGAGTGGATCGTCGCGGCGAGCAGCCGGGCCAGCGGGCGGTGTTCGTCCGGGATGTCGGGCCGTCCGTCGTCGCGGGCCTCTTCGAGCTGCATGGTGATGCGTTTGCGCGTGCGGCGCGAGATGATGCGCTGCTTGGAGAGGTTCTGCCCGAAGAAAAAATAGAAGACCAGCCCCACGACCGGGGCGAGCACCAGCACGATGATCCACGGCAGGGTCTTCAGCGGGTTCCGGTTGTCGGTTATGATGACCAGAACGATGCCGAGGATCGTGACCGTGTAGATTACAAGAAAGGTATATGTCAGTATCTGCTGCATATCCGTCGGTTTCTTCTCATCGTGCGGCCGGGTGTTCCGCGCCGGAAGCGGGGTTTACTGCTGGGGGGAAACGCACCGAGTAGAGCAGGTGTTCGAGTCCCCGCATGTAGTTGCGCTTGCGGGGTTTGTTCAGATCGGGGGCGTAGACGTAGCAGTCGAGCGTGAAGACGCGGTCGGTGGCCGTGTCCACGGTCGTATAGCTGACGAACGGGCCGCCCATGAAGTCGCCGTGCACGTCCCAGAATCCGCGGAGTTCGCACCACAGGCGTCCCTCCATGCGGAACATGCGGTAGTCCGGGGCGAATGCGTCCGACGTGATCATGTACGACCCCTCCGACGGGCCGGGAATCTGTGCCGCGAACTTGTTGCGTGCGGCTACCAGCGCCTCTTCCGTGAGCGACTGCTTGCCTTCGTAGGGGTAGGAGTAGATGAAGAATCCCTGGCTGGCGGTCGGATACTCGTTGCGCGCCCAGATGAAGTCGGGTTTCTGGGCGGCCAGCGTGTAGCCCTTCGGGACCTTCATCTCCACGCCGAACGTTTTGAAGATGGCCGACTCGATGCCGGGGTTGCCATAGGTCTCGTTGGCCTTCACGGCGCGGTCGCGTTCGGCCTTTTCGAGCGCATAGACGAGGCTCTCCCGGTTTTCCGAAAGGTATTTTACCAGCGCCCCGTCACTGGGTCCTTGCAGCGTCATCACGATCTGCGGATCGGACGTCACGTTGTACTGCACGGCGGTCGTCGTCTCCTTCAGCTCGGGATCGACCAGAATCTTGAGAATGTTGCGGTGGTCGGCGACCATGCCCGTCAGTCCGCGTTCCTGGACGCGCAGCACGTCGAACAGCGGCTCCACCTGGTTCAGGTAGGGAACCGGGGCGGTGAATATCGCGCGCAGCGTGTCGCCGACTTCGCCCGTCCACTCCTTCTGTGGGCAAGCGACGATCAGCTCGTAGGGTTTCCCCTGCGCGCTTTTGAGCTTCGATTGGGTCAGCGAACGGAAGGCGTCGCAGCCTGCCGCCGTTGCGACGAGGAGCGCCGCGAACGCAATGCGGTAAAACGTTTTCATAGCCGGTCGATTCGAGTTGTCTTTATCACAAATATACGTATATTTTTCCAAATGGCACGGAATTTCATTATTTTTGCCGCGCTATGCGTTTGAAACCGCCAAAAATAGTCCGGCGCCTGATGCCGGACCTGATCTGGGAGATCGACGACGAGGACGGCGTGTTCCTGACCTTCGACGACGGTCCGACGCCGGGCGTCACGGAGTGGATTCTCTCGACGCTGGACAAGTACGATGCCAAAGCGACCTTCTTCGTGCTGGGCAAGAACGTCGAGATGTATCCCGACCTTTACCGGCGCATTCTCGACGCCGGACACAAGGTGGGCAACCACACCTATTCGCACCAGAAGGGGTGGGGCATGAGCCTCGAACGCTATACGGAGGATGTGGATTTCGCCAACGACCTGATCCACAGCGAACTTTTCCGCCCTCCCTATGCGCGCATCACCCCTGCGCAGGCGCGTTTCCTGGGACAGCGTTACAAACTGGTGATGTGGGACATCATTTCGCGCGACTACAACCGCCGCCTCTCACCCCGCACATGCCTGAAGAACGTCACGAAGTACCTCGCGCCGGGCGCCATCGTGGTTTTTCACGACAGCGAAAAGGCCTTCCGCAACATGCGCTACGCCCTGCCCCGCACGCTGGAGAAAATCCGGCAGATGGGCCTCAAATGCAAGGCGATAGAGCTTTGAGGACGTTCTGCGGGCGTTTGCAGCGGGCCGTGGCCCCGGGAATAGGAATTTCCGGATTTTTTTCGTAACTTCGCGCCGCGAAAAAACAACAATTATAAACCATATTCCTATGACAATTACAGCAGCAGACATCAAGATCGGCATGTGTATCGAAATGGACGGCAAGACGTTCCTTGTGGTCGATTTCCAGCACTGCAAACCGGGCAAGGGCCCTGCCTTCGTCCGTTCGAAACTCAAGAATCTGGAAAACGGCCGCGTGCTGGAAAACACTTTCTCGTCGGTAGGCCAGAAGATCGAGCAGGTGCGCGTCGAGCGCCGTCCCTATCAGTTCACCTATGAGGATGACCTGGGAGCACATTTCATGCACACCGAGACTTTCGAGGAGATCAACATCGACCGGAACCTGATCAACAACTACGACCTGATCACCGATGGTCAGATCGTCGAGGTGATGTTCCACACCGAGAAGGAGGCCGTTCTTTCGGCCGAACTTCCTCCGATCGTCGATATGGAGGTGATCTACACCGAGCCGGGTATCAAGGGCGACACGGCGTCGACTAACTCGCTCAAACCCGCCACGGTGAACTCCGCGACGGCGAAGGACGGCGCCACGATCCGTGTGCCCCTGTTCATCAACACGGGCGACAAGATCCGCGTCGACACCCGGACCCGCGAGTACTACGAGCGCATCAAGTAGTTTCCGATTTCAGGCGGAACCGTTCCGCACATCCCTCGAACGGGGCGGATGGAATGTACCGAAGTACTACCCATCCGGTTTTTTTATTACGCTGCACGAAACTATCTCGCTTAAAATCCAAAATCCGGCGTTTGTTTTCGGGCTGTTGACGCCCATCTTAACCCCCGGCTTTTAGCCGCAACAAAAACAGGGACTGTGTAAACAGCCCCTGTTTAATTTACGATTCGTTGGGTGCTATTTGAAATGATAGAGAAACACGACCGTCGCATCGAGAGCCGTTTTGGGGCTGTCCTTGATTTCGAGCGACACCTTGATCTCCGCCTTGGCGATGCCGCGGAGGTTTGCGAGCGACACCAGCGAGGCGCGCAGCCGGACTGCGTCGCCCGCCAGCACGGGCTGGTTGAAGCGCAGTTTCTCGATGCCGTAGTTGACCAGCATCTTCACGTTGTTGACCTCCAGGATTTGTCCCCAGAGGTAGGGGAGCACCGAAAGGTTCAGGTAGCCGTGGGCAATGGTCGATTTATAGGGACTTTCCGTCCGGGCGCGCTCCGTGTCCACGTGGATCCACTGGTGGTCGAGCGTGGCGTCGGCGAAAAGGTCGATCTGCTCCTGTGTGATCGTCAGGTAGTCGGAGACGCCCAGCTCCTGACCTATGTGCTGGGCGAATTCGTTGAAATTGTTGATGATTAACCGGCTCATGTCATTTTGTTATGTGCTGTAAATATACGAAAAAAGTTTGTTCCGGCCATGCCCGGCCCGTTTTTGAACATGTTTGAGGAGGGTATGGAAAATCCCCGCCTTGCGACGGACGGGGATTTTTTAGCGGGATGAGGAATTACAGCGCGATCTCGATCCGGGGGTGCTCCTTTTCGGAATACCACATGTTTTCGACGGTCACGGCGAGCGGACTGTTTGCCGCAACGGTGGTTGTCAACGTTGAGAACGGTTTGAGCACCAAGGGGTTTTGTCCCGGAAAGCGGAGCACGTAGTCCACCGAACTGGCGTTGGTGAGGCTCACCGTGCGGCGGCCGTTTTTCGGGTCGGTGTGGAGCACCTTTGTCCGGACCGATGCCGTGAAGAGGTCTTTCAGCAGTTGTTCGTCGCCCGCTATCGTGCCGAACGAATAGGCCAGCGTGCGGCGCGCTTCGAGCGCCTCGCGCAGCGCTTCGAGCGAGTTGTTCCGGGCGAAGATCAGCGTCATGTTGCGGCTGTGGCCCTGAAGCCGGTAGGTCTCGGCCGTCGCATCGTGGATGTCGGTATTCGCCGACACGAACAGTTTGCGGGCGTGGGCGCGTGCAATGGCTTTGGGGTAGAACTCTGCGCCGTTCATAATTTCGATGCCGTCGATCAGCCCTTCGCCGTAGGCTTTGACTTCGAACTCGGGGTGTTCGAGGCTCTTGCGCCGCCAGCCCGGATGGTTGTGCATCACCAGCGCCCCCTGCGCCTTGGCGTTGCGGAGCGATTGCAGGGCGTCGGTGGCGTAGAGGGAGTTGTTGTCCGTGGTGAAAAGGGCGTTGTAGTGGCCGTAGGCGATCGGTTCGCGGGTGATCTCGGCGCCGGGAATGATCGTCAGACCGTATTTTCGGGCCGTCTCTCGGGCCAGTTTCACCGGGAGGTTCAGATCCGACTGGATGCCCCGTTCGTCGGCGCTCCTCCGGATGATGTTGTTGTTTATGGCCTCCGTACCTTCGGGAACGTAGCCTTTGAGGAAGTTCAGCATCTTGCCTTCGTGGCGGCGGTATTCCACGTGTTCGGTGATCGCCAGCACGTCCAGACCGTCGTACCACGCTTCGCGGACGCGGAATTCGGGCGTGCAGTCGCCGTCGGAGTAGACCGAGTGGGTGTGCAGGTCGGCTTTGTAGACGTTGTAGCCGTTCACCTCGGGCAGTATGAATTCCGCGCGCTGTGCGGCGATGCGCCCGGTGTGGCGCGTGATGTCGGGATTGTAGGCGTCGGTGTAGTAGCCTTGCGCGCTTGCGGCGCATGCCGCCGAGAGTGCGGCGGCGAGAAACAGCAGTTTTTTCATGGTGTCGTAGTTATGGTTGGGAAATCCGGGTCGGATAAAGAGACAGAGGCCCCTGCAAGGGGCCTCTGTCCGTAATTGTACGCTGTCGCGGTATTACTTCGAGAACCCCTTGCCGATGGCGAGGAAGTCCTCGGCCTTGAGGGCTGCGCCGCCGATCAGGCCGCCGTCCACGTCCTCCTTGGCGAAGATTTCGGCGGCGTTCGAGGGCTTGCACGAACCGCCGTAGAGGATCGCCGTCTCCTGTGCCGCTGCGCCGAACTTGGCGGCGAGCACCTGGCGGATGTAGGCGTGGATCTCCTGTGCCTGCTCGGCCGAAGCGGTCTTGCCCGTACCGATGGCCCAAACCGGTTCGTAAGCGATCACGAGGTTCTTGTACTGCTCCTCGGTGAGGTTGTAAACCACCTCTTCGATCTGGGCCTTCACCACGTCGAAGTGTTTGCCGGCCTCACGCTCGTCGAGGTTCTCGCCGACGCAGTAGATGGGAACCAGCCCGTTTGCATAGGCCTGGGCCATCTTCTTGTTGAGCGTTGCGGAGGTCTCGCCGTAGTACTGGCGGCGTTCCGAGTGGCCGAGGATCACGTATTTGCAACCCAGTGCTGCGATCATCGAGGCTGCGATTTCGCCCGTGTAGGCGCCTTTGGCCTCCGTTGCGCAGTCCTGCGCGCCGAGTGCGACGTCCGAACCCTTCAGGGCTTCGGCGACCATCGCCAGATGGGTGAACGGCGGGCAGACGATGAAGTTCACGCACGAGCAAACCTCTCCGCGGCCTGCCACGATGCCTTTGGCCAGTTCTACACCTTCGGCGGGAAGCGTGTTCATCTTCCAGTTGCCGGCAACAATTTTCTTTCTCATTTTACTTGTTTTTTATGTGAATTGAAGTATTTCGTTATCTCTCCTGCGGGAATACCGTGCGGTGTTTCGTACGGCCGTTGGCGAAGCGTATCCATGTCGTGAAGCCCCGCCTGCCTTCGGTCAGCCGGATGATGCGGGCGCCGCTGACCAGCTCCTGATATTCGGCGTAGCCGCCGCTGTAATGGCCGTAGCAGAGGGCGATGCCCTCTTTTTCGGCGATGTAGTTGTTCGAATGGTCGTGGCCTGCGAAGATGCCGATGATCTCGCCGCAGTTTGCCGCGGCGCGGAACATGCCCGTGTTGTCGCGCGGCGGGCATTCGCGTTCGAGGCGGAATCCGCTGCCTGCGACGGGTGCCGTGTCAAAGGCTTCGGCATACTCGTTCAGCGGTATGTGGAAGAACATCAGTCCATTGGAACGGTATCCGTTGCGTTTCGCCGCTTCGTCGGCCGTAGCCCTGTACCAGGCAACCTGCTCCGGAGTGAAGCCTTTGTAACTGTGGTCGTCGGCATTGTAGTCGTTGGAGTCCATGACGTAGAGCCGTGCTTCCTCGCGCGATCCGTCTTTCGAAAGGACGGGAATCACGAAATCGCACGGGTGCAAGGGGTCGGAAGCGTAGTATCCGTTGACGCATTTCGGAAGCGTACGGGCTATGGCGTTGAGTTCTGCGTGCGCGAGTCCTTGTTCGGCGTCGTGGTTGCCCCATGCAACGGCATAGGGTGTATCCGTCGAAGCGATCGTTCCGCAGATTTCCCGCAGCAGCGGTTCGCCGGGGGCGGCATAGATCAGGTCGCCCGTGACCACGACCAGATCGGGTTTCTCGGAGTCGATCAGCCGCACGAGCATACCCGGTATGTGGTCCGACTGCCAGCCTGCGCCGTTGTAGTGCAGGTCGGTCAGTTGCATGACCGTAAACTCCCCGTTGCCGCCGAAGCGGAAGGGTTGAGCCTGAACCATGCAGACCAGCGCCAGCGCAGCTGTCAGAAAAGCGAGTCGTTTCTTCATCGGCAGGCGTTATTCCTCACACCACTTCTTGACCTCGTCGATCGAGGGGGCCTTCAGTCCGAGCTTGTTTTTCTTGTTGAACCCGCACAGGTCGTTGAAGAACTTGCCGGGGGCGAGTTTCCGGAGCGACTCGACGGTGAGGTAGCCCATCTTCTGGATGACCGGAACCCACTCTTCGGGGACGCCGATGGCGGTGTATGCCTCTGCGGGATCGCTCACGACCTTCTTTTCGGGGCGCATCTGCGGGAAGAACAGCACGTCCTGGATCGACGACTGGTCGGTCATGAACATCGTCAGCCGGTCGATGCCGATGCCCATTCCCGAGCAGGTCGGCATGCCGTATTCCAGCGCGCGCACGAAATCCATGTCGATGAACATGGCCTCGTCGTCGCCCTTTTCCGAGAGACGCAGCTGCTCCTGGAAACGCTCCAGCTGGTCGATCGGGTCGTTCAGCTCCGAATAGGCGTTGCACAGCTCCTTGCCGTTGACGAACAGCTCGAAACGCTCCGTCAGGTCGGGATTCGAGCGGTGGCGCTTGCACAGCGGCGACATCTCGCGCGGGTAGTCCGTGATGAAGGTGGGCTGCGTAAGCTCCTCCTCGCAGTACTGCCCGAAGATGGCGTCGATCAGCTTGCCTTTGCCGTAGGTCTCGTCGACCTCGACATCGAGCCGCTTGCAGGCCTCGCGCAACTCCTCCTCCGAACGGCCCGTGATGTCGTAGCCGGTCTTTTCGCGGATGGCGTCGGTCATCGTCAGGCGGCGGAACGGCGCCTTGAACGAGATCGGCTTGCCGTCGATCGTCAGTTCCGTCGTGCCGTTCACGGCCATGGCCACCCGTTCGAGCATCTGTTCGGTGAACTCCATCATCCAGAGGTAGTCCTTGTAGGCCACGTAAATCTCCATGCACGTGAACTCGGGGTTGTGCGTGCGGTCCATGCCCTCGTTGCGGAAGTTCTTGCCGAACTCGTAGACGCCGTCGAATCCGCCGACGATCAGTTTCTTGAGGTACAGTTCCGTGGCGATGCGCAGGTAGAGGTCGATGTCGAGCGAATTGTGGTGGGTGATGAACGGGCGCGCCGATGCGCCGCCGGGGATGGGTTGCAGAATCGGGGTCTCGACCTCGATGTATCCCCGTTCGTTGAAGAACTCGCGCATCGTGGCCATGATCTTGGCGCGGCGGACGAAGGTGTCCTTCACCTGCGGGTTGACGATCAGGTCCAAATACCGCTGGCGGTAGCGCACCTCCGGATCGGTGAAGGCGTCGAACGTCTTGCCGTCCTTCTCCTTGACGACGGGCAGCGGGCGGATCGACTTCGACAGCACGGTGAACCGGCGGCAGTGCACCGACAGTTCGCCGGTGTTGGTGTGGAAGGCGAATCCCTCCACGCCGATGAAGTCGCCGATGTCCAGCAGTTTCTTGAAAACCGTGTTGTAGAGCGTCGGATCGCCTTCGGGGCAGATGTCGTCGCGGCGGATGTAGACCTGGATGCGGCCCGTGTGGTCCTGCAGCTCGAAGAACGAGGCGCTGCCCATGATGCGGCGCGACATGATGCGGCCGGCGATGCG